>Ga0265298_10001835_pt1 | contig 30861 bp, 39 predicted proteins | sample AusTroGonzalo_MG_3_FD_193486 | JGI IMG/M metagenome (GOLD analysis project Ga0265298, IMG submission 193486) | Bovine rumen microbial communities from tropical cattle in Woodstock, Queensland, Australia - Gonzalo_01 | ecosystem: Host-associated > Mammals > Digestive system > Stomach > Rumen ... | reverse complement strand
TAAACTAAACAACGATGGCAAAAATCGTCTATGATGATTGAAGCGAGAGGGACTTCAACGAGGAAGACTTTATCTCAAGAGATGAGCTTTCTGAGAATTACATTTCTAAGGATGATGTAGCTGAAAACTATGTCTCTAAGGAACTGTATGACAAAAAGAAGAAGCAAGCTAAGGAAGCTTTTAAGCAGAAAGATTTAGCTGATAGAGCTAATGCTGAAGTAGACAGAGCTGAATTAGAGAGATCTATTGAGGAGAAAGTAACCTTTAAGAGCAGACATGGATTCGAAGAAATTCCAGAGGAAATTCAGACAATTCGTAATGCTAATCCTAACTTAACATGGGAACAAGCTTACAGAGTAGCTGATTATCATGATGCAGATACTGTTAATCCTAACCCATGAAGAGAAAAGGCACAAACAATCGAAAAGACTGACTTTACTTACAACGAGCTAGCTGACATGGCAGAAAACAATCCTACATTGTATAATGAGGTAGCCAAGAAGATAGAAAGTTGAGAGTATAGACAGATTTAATTCTTTTATTTCATAAGTATGGCTATCAAGAAGAAAAAGGTAGTGGAGAAGACTGTGGAAGATATTACTCCTGAAGTAGTAGAAGAAATAGTTACTCCTAAACAAGAAGTCAAAGAATGGACTTATGATGAACTTGTGCTATTACCTAGAGCTGAATATCTACAAGTAGAAGCAGATATAAAAGCTGGTAAGGCAAAAGTAAAACAAGACTAGACTAAACAACAATGAGGGAAGAACTAAATCATTTATTTAGTTTTAACCCTATTTACAAATGGCAAACACTGATAAAATTAGACTCTTATTGGAGGCAGAATTAAAAAGGAAATTATCTGACACTCCTAAAAAACCTTTTATGAGATTCGCTAACTACGAATTTGAGGGACAAATCAAAGCTGGTGGAGATACTGTAAGAGTACCTATCTCTCCAAAAATCACTTTGACTGATGTATCTGCTGAAAATAGTGGAGACATTAGAGCTACATCTATCGCTGACATCTCAGCTTCTGATAGAACAGTAACTCACTCTGACTTAGTTGTAAACAAATTACATCAGTACAGAGAAAAATTCTCAGACTTGGAAGAAATCCAAACTCTATACTCTATCAAAGGAAACAGACTTCATGACCTTTTGAATGGTATGGATACAGCTGTTGAAAGCTCTATCATCACTATGTTGGATGCTTTCTTCTTGGCTCACTCTGGACAAGTTATTGAAGAATCTACTTTGAGTGCTGCTGATGTAGCTTCAAAGATTATGAAACTTAGAACTGCTTTGTCAGAAAAAGAAGTACCTATGGATAACAGAATCTTAGTAGTATCTCCTGCTGTATCTGCTGTAATAGCTCAAGCTGGAATCGTAGCTGGAACTGAAGTAGCTGCTGATGCTGCTATCGAATGATGGTTAGGTAAATTCGCTGGATTCTCTATCTTCGAATCTAACTTAATTAGCAAAGGTAACTTATATGCTTTCAGAGCTAAGAGTTACAACTATGTAAGACAATTATTCAAAGCTAAAGTAACTGAAGCTGAAGCTGGAATGTACTACAACATACTTGGACAAATCGCTCACGGTGGAAAAGTATTTGACCAGAATGCTGAACAACTTTACAAGATGGAAGTATCTGGATTAAATCCTACTCCAACTGAGACTCCAACAGAGACTCCAACTGAAACACCTACTCCTACTAACTAGTAGATAATAAGATGGGAGGATAAACTCCTCCCCTCTTTAATAAATAGTCAGACTTTTAACTTATTATTTATTATTGAGCTAATGACATTACAAGATCTATTTGTAGAAGCATATGAAGACACAAACACTTCTACAGCTAACTATCCTTATTCAAAAGCATTGATTAAATTCAATGAAATCTATGAGGAAGTATGGAGAATGATAGTAACTACTCAAGAAGACTATTTCTGGACTTATTGGAATACTGATTTACAAGAGTGAGCTAGAGAATATAAGGTAGAAAGGGAAGAGACATCTTATGTAGATAGCCAGTGAGTAACACATATAGTACCATGAATAGCTAAAGTAAAGAAAGTAATAATCTGGGATAGTGAAGATAACTCTTATGAATTACAAGAATTATCAGATTTAGAAGAAGATTATGGATTAAAGTGATGGAAGCTAAAGGATAATCACATCTTTTTGAACTTTACTCCAACAGAAACTATAGAATGATGACTAGAGATACAAGGAATCCAAGCTATAAATAATATAAGCTGAACATTATCAGAAATAGATGTGAAAGATGCAGTATTTCCTTGACATTCAGACTTACAGAACTTTTATAAAGTGATAATGCATGGATTAAAAGCTGAATTACGAGACCATAAACAAGATTTTGAAAAATGTGATAGAGAAAGAAACAGATATGCAGAAGAACTAGAGAAGATGAAGAGATATATAACTCAAAGAGTGCAAAGTATTTATTATTCTGATGTACAAAACTAATGGCAATAGATAACCTAAACTTTTACTCTAACTGATTACCTGCATGACAGCAGACAGATAAATATTCAAGTCAACCATGATGTCTAAAGAGTCAGAATTTAGACATCTTTTCTAGTAGTAAATCAGTAAAAGCTACAGCATGGAGTGATCCTACAACTACAGATGCTGATGTAATAAGACAAGACTGAGAATTTTTATTAAAAACTGACTGAAAAGTCTATATAAGAACAGATAATGGAGATGTAAGATATACAGATCCTAGTGTAAATTTCCCTGCTTATAATGTAAGTTATACATGAGAACATGGAGAGTATTTACTTCGAAGTTGGGGGAATGCAAAAGACTTAACAGTTAAATATGAGAATAATGTATTTAAGACTTTTACAGTATTTACAGATAGAGCAAGCTATACACTTAGTACAACAAAATATACTTTTAATAAAACATTTACCCCTGAAGATGGTGTAGTTTATCAGACAAATTCTCCATATTCCACTTCTGAATGATGATATACTCGTTCCTGATATGCTTTTAGAAAGGCATCATGATCAGGTAGTACATTAACAATAAATATGGCAGTAGAGAACTCTCCATTTGCTAATATCCCTGTGAAAGTATATGCATATCAATGACCTAATTCACACACAAGTATAAGCACTAATAATTATGTATTAGTAAAACCTGCAAAATATTACTATGATAGAGAGATGGATGCAATAGTTCCTAGTGCTGATAGAGCAGCAAGTTATCAACAGTATTATCTAACATGAGACCTAAAAACTACATGATTATCTGTAGAACTAAAGACATTTCCTGCATACTGAACATTTACTATGTATGAATTTAAGTTTTATTTTACTAAGAATGAATGAGCTGAAGACTATAACTTTGATGGTACTATATATATAGATGTAAACTGATGACCATGAAGACCTGATTGGAGAATGGTTACAGACCAGTCTACATGAGCAAGATCAGAATGAGATAGCAACTATTATTACAGCTATCTACCTATAAGAGATAGAAAGCTGACTCCTATATGAGAATATTATTGGATGAGAGGAAACAATTTTCAACCATTATATGAATGGAGTGGTAGCTGGCTAGATATTTACTGAAATAAAAAGACAGTATATGACTTTGTGCAGTATATGTGATGGAATAATGATCCATCTATGGATATAGTTTGAATGACTGTATGGAATGAGCAAGTCTATATGATATGAAATCTTGACTGAAACTGATATATAATACCTTGTGATTTATCATGAGGTAGATGAACTCCTTATATAGCTTATGGATGTACATTTAAGTGAGTAACTAATATAGACTATCTGATGTATTTAGTATGAGAAGATAGGGGAATTAGTCAATTATGGGTATATAACTGACAGGAAATGGTGGCTATACTAGGATGAAATGAAGAAAATACTACTGAAAATCTGATAGATAACTCTGAACAATATAAATTTGACTGAAAACTGATAGAATATAGAGATGATTTGATTCTATCTACTTCAGATAATAGGATATTTGCTTACTGACAAACCTATGGAGGTAAAGGTGGGGCATTTATCCACCAATTACCATGAACTATAACAGATCTAAAAGCTGACTGAAAGGATTTGACAGTAGAATATTCAGTAACAAGTGGATGAGCTACTACAAAATACCTAACAAGTCTACAAGATGATACTCCAATTAAAAATTATAATACAGAATGGATGGCAGAATATCCTATAGCTATCTGAAACCACTTACTAGAGAAAGAAGAAACTGACTTATATTGTAGTTATATCCTACCTAGTGCTAATACAAGTCTAGAATTTTGGGGAATGGCTAATCACTATCACTTTTGGACATTTACAAGCTCAGATTCTTATACATTCTCTACAGAAGCAAGTTATAAAATGAAAGGATGTACAGGGAATTATGTATTGAAGTATATAGAGACAAATGGAAATCAATATACATTCAGATTAGAGTGAGATTTGCCAGTTCAGACCACAAACGATATGAAAATAACAGACACAGAATGAACTGAACTGATAAGTTATTCAGATTTCAACCATTTTAGAAAAATAGGAGAAATAACAACGACAGAATACCAAGAATGAGAATTTAGATTCCATAATCTGAATAATAAGCTAGAGTTACCAAAATCACATAGCTTACAGATAATGGTAAAAGGTAAATGAACAGCTAGCTATACACCTGAATTATTTGCTTTAGATTTAGTTGCTAATCAAAGGGATAGATGATAATGAAAGTTTATTCATGAAGACAATTCTGAAATAGCTTCAATAGCTGAGATGAGGGACTTTTTCAAGATGCTAACCGACCAAGAGATGATGATAAATTCAAGATAAGACCATGAGTGCAGACACAAAAGAATGATCTAAGAACAGCTAACTCATGAATTGCTGCTCAAGCTACATTCTATGGAGTAAAAAAGGCAGTCTGATGAGTAATTCTAGATTATCAGACAGCCAATATGAAAAATAAATATAGTGCTTCTGATATTTCTGAAATAGACTGATTTACTACAGCAGATGGTACAAAATATAAAGCTAGTGAAGTAGCAAAATGACTGGATGCAGTAATACTAGGGAATCCTTATGCTAATGCTAACTGAGATATAGTAATCTGAAAATGAGGAGTATATGCAGTAACCTGTCAATGTGCATTCTATGCTCCTTACTGATACGATGTAAGTACAACAGCTAATTGGAAATTCTATGTAGCTCTAATGCTAAACTGACAGAAATCATTATATACTCAAGGAAGAGGATGTGGCTCTGTAGATACTTATTCAGTCTTTTATGTCTGATGGTTTGATGAATGAGATAGGATAAATACATGATTCTTCTTTACATATCCATTTACTTATAAGGGGGCTACCGATAGGTACGAATCTCTACCATATCCAGCTTATGCAGAGCAATGAGATGCTTATTATGTACTACAAGCTCATACTACAGCTCCAGTATTCCCAGCTAAAACAGTAGTAGCATTCAAAATAAATTCATTTAAGCCATTATGAGATCCAGTATTTGAAGCAGATGCATTTGTCTGTCAGCCATCTATAAATGTTTATAGGCTATCATAAAATCCACCAAAAATAGAAATCTGACTATAATGGAGATACAAAAATTTATCTCCATTTTTCAAAAAGATGAAGAAATTTCTAGCAAAGATGAACATATCACAAGTAGTATTTCTGATTTTAGCTTTAGTATTAGCTTTTCAGACTATCTATTTAACATTACATGGTACAGAAACCTGACTATTTAACAATGTATTGCTAGTAATAGTAGGTTACTACTATGGGAAGACTACATCAGAGAGTAATGATACTCTAGTGAGATGAGATTTAGATGATAATTTTAAGATATAATGCAGAAAATCAAAGATTATTTAACTAATCCTCAAACAATAATCAGCTTTATTATATTTGTTTTCTGATTATGAGGATTGCGAGCTTCTACTAACAGCAGATTGGCAGCATTAGAAGAAAAATGCCATGAAGTAGACACTGTAAAGGCTCAGATGTATGAAATCCAGACATCATTAGCACAAATTCAGACAGATGTATTATGGATAAAGCAGTATTTAGTTAAATAACTAGATAAACCATGCGAGAATACAAAATATACAAAACGAGTCTATGATACAGTATTTATCGCAAGAAGTATGTAGGGAAGATGGTAATGGTACAATTCCTAAACTGATACGAATTATGGACTCCTAACAAAACATCAGCAAAGACTTATTACAGAGAAGAAGATGCACTTTGAGCTTTAGCTTCTGTAAAGTTAAGGGATGCTAAAAATTCTGATTAAAACTATATTGGTGGTAGTAATTGCAGTTTTAGTCAGCTTTTTATTTATTGGTACAGTATGATAGATTATATTGTTTACAAAATAGAGACTCGGTGGCATAGGAAGAAGATAAGGAAGATTATTTTAGCTTATAAGAATGCTCTGAATGTCAAAACTAGAAAATCAATATTCCATTCATCACATCTTACCAAGAAGTCAGCATGGCACAAGCGAAAGTTGTAACATAGAATTATTGAAGAATACTCACCATAGAGCAATACATACTTTATTTGATAATAAAATGATAGCAGAACAGTTAATCAGAACAGTAGAATTATCAGAAAAAGCTCTCAGAGATGATGTAAGAGATTGGTTATTGGAGACATTGACTAGTAGAGATATAGATGATCCTTATCTACGATACAAAAATGAATGTATTAAATAACTTTTAGCTTTTTACTGACATGGCTGGATGGTAAAACTAAATGGAGATACAATAGATAGGATAAACTCATATCCAAAAGAAAAGACAAACACAGAAATCTGAAGAGAACTAGGAATAAATAGACATACAGTAGGAATATACAGGAATATACAAAAGGCAACTCAGCAAGAAGCTAGTAACCTTTTATCCTGAAAAGAGGAAGAGATGCGATTCAACAAAAAGAAAGAAGAAAAAAAACCTAAACTCTCAAAAGAGGAGAGAAAAAAGCTGGACTTATTGCAACATTATAGCGATAAGGACATTAAAGAGATGCTGGCTTTTATAGCACAGACTAACAAAAAGGAAATAAATGAGGTAATTTGAGAGCCATGACATCTGAAATTTGCTCTAGTAAGTGATACTCACTTTGGTGCTAAACAATGTGCTAAAGATGAATTGCATGAGTTCTATGGTATAGCAAAAGATAAGTGAGTAGAATGCTTTGTACATTGCTGAGATATAGTAGATGGATGTAATGTATATAAGGGACAAGCATTTGAGCAAGATAAAGTCTGATTTACAGAACAACTAGCTGAATTAAAACAGAATTATCCTAATGTTTGACTTCCTACCTACTTTATTTGAGGTAATCATGATGAAGCATATCTTAAAGGGAATGGAGTAAATATCTGTAAGGCTATAGAGACAGTAAGGCAAGATCTGATAAACTTAGGATTCTATGATGCAAGGCTCAGACTTAACTGAATAGATATAAATCTGCATCATTGAGGAGGCTCACTCTCCTATGCTAAAGACTATAAGATGAAAAAGTACTTAGATAGTCTACCTGTAGAATGACAGCCAGATATATTTGCTCTCTGACATTATCATACTGCTCTATATGATTTACACAGAGGGATACATTGATTCATGCCATGAGCATTCCTAAAGGAGAACTTATTAGCAAAGAGATTCAATCTAGGGAATACTATCTGAGGATGGATAATAGAGATAGAGAAGAACGAAAAGGGACAAAGTAAACTTAATATGGAATTTATAAAACTTTAACAAAATGGACAAATTCAGATATACAAAAGAATGAGAGGACAGATGCAGGCAATGAATAGGGCGAAAAAAGACTTGTTGGAGGTGTAGTTATGAGATGCTATGTTTATTTCAACAAAATCAAGAGAGACTATGAAATGATATTCACTCTCAAGAGAAGACTATTTAGATTTACTTATTAAAAAATACACTATGGAAGAAGAAATTTACAATGGATGTCTAGGGCTTTGAGAAGAAGCAACTGACTTTTTGCTTACATGATCTGAGGTAGAGAATCTACCAGAATTGGTATTGCAAGATATTAAGATTTATGAATATAATCAAGGGAACTCTGCAGATTGTACTTTGTATTCAGCATTTTGAGCAGTTTCAGATTTATTTAATTATGAATTTAAGAAATCTGAAATAGATGAGATGGTAGAAGAATCATATAAAAGAGGTAGAACAAGATGAGATTGATGGTATGTAAAATCTGCTATAGATTTAGTAGCTGATTATTGGAACGAAAAACACTCTAATTTAGGTAAGGTAGTCTATTATAGAGTTAGTTTATATGATACAGAGTTAGTAGATAAGATTTTAACTAAAAACTATACTCTATGTAGCTGATACAGAGGTAATAGCAAGTATAATTCTGATTATAGCAAAGATAAAATCCTAAATTGAGTTACATTCTGAACTGCTACTTATTGACATGCAGTATCATGGATAGGTAGACAATGAAAAAGATATATAAAAGATAACTATAAAGGAAGAAAATACTGAAGCTTATCAACTAATATCTATGAAGTAGAACATACTCCAGCAGAATTAGTTAGTTGAGGGACATATTTCACAGATGCTTATTTATATACTAAAGTAGATGATATAGATAGGATTAAAAAGCTGAATAAAATCAAAGTTTTAATCCAACAAGCTCTACCTATAAATAGTGAGTTATGGAAAGAGACATGAAGTCAAACACATAAGAATAAACTGCATAATATGAATGATTTTTTAAGGGATTGGCAGAATTATATAGATAATGAACTAAAGACTTTAATGTAAAATCCACCAAAAAAACAAATCTGACTATAATGCACTCAAATGAATTGAGTGCTTTTTAATTTTTCTCAAACAGTAAATGGCATACGATTATAATAAACTAAAAAAACAGTATGAATGACTAAATGATGAACAAAAACAGCAATTTCAAGACATGAATAAGAACGATACAAGCTGAAATTTTCAGAAATTTATGGATCAATATAATGCAGAGCAAAAATGATACCAGAAATACGATATATCAAAAGCTCAAGATCCAGTACAACAAGATTATACTCCAAAACAGCCAGAAAACACAGATATGACAGCTGAGGAATATAATAGGCAAAATCCTAAAGCAATGACATTAGATGAATGGAACAAATCTCAGAATAATGTATCTCCAGATTTAGACCAGTCTAAATTCTGAGAAGCACCATGACAAATCACAGTACAAGAGTGAACAGCTAAAGATACATGAAAGCCAGACTATCAAATCAGTACTGATGCTAGATTAAATGAAATGAAAAGTAATCTAGACCAGTATTTTTCCACATCTCCACGAATGTTTAAGGATAGAGAGACTTTTAATAAGATGTTTCAATATAATGAGAGAGAATCTGAAGCTCAAAAACAGTTATTAGACTCTTATTGGAAGAGAAAGGAAGACATGGATAGAGCTAGTCAATATACTAGTGGAGAATCTATAAATAACTGAATAAAAAACTGACAGATAACAACAGACCAATTAAATCTGATTAAAGAATATGACCAAGAAGCTTATAGGAAATGGCAACAAATCCAAGAAGAAGAAATCCAAAAGAGAATAGTAAACTGAATTGTACCTCCTTTGATGTCTGATATAGCAACTCAGATTCAAGAAATGATAAATAATCTCTGAATCCAAGCACAAGATGCTCTAGATATAGAGTGAATCTATAATGATACTATGGAGAGAACTTGAGCTTATCAGACTTTACAAGATGCTAATAATACAGTAAAACAAATAGAAGCAGTAAATGATAAAATAACTTCTATTACTAGCAGATATGCTGCAAGTACATGATGAACAGTATCAGATGCTTTAGCAGCTGCAAGAATGCAGAAAGCTCTAGCACCATACCAACAGCAGATGCAAGGATTACAATATCAATATCAAGATTATGCTAATCTCTACAGCCAAAAGACAGCAACAGCAACACAAGCAGCTAATGTAAGAGCATTACAAGCTAACGAGAATCAGAGAATCTGGAATCAAAAATGTGCTGCTCTAGGATTTGCTACTTCTGCAATGAGTTATAGAACTCCAGAGCAGACAAAACAGCTAGAATTACAATATAAACAAGCAGAAAACGAATTAAGTCTACTTCAAAAGAGTAGAGAGAACGATTTAGCTTTGTATAATGCTTATGCTACAACAAAGCTACAGAATCAGTTACAAAACGAGCTAACAGACTTAAATGTAGAAGATGAACAACAGTTAAGAGCTAATCTAAACAATATACTATCAGATTATTATAAAAATTATTGAGATATAATCCAAAGAAGCCAAGCTCAAGTAGTAGATGATATTATAGCTTATGCGAAAAAGAACTGAATAAGTGTAGCTCAAGCTCTTACAGAGAACTTTATAACTCCATTACAGAATAAATCTGAATATAAACAAAAGGTAGCATCAGACTATGGAATGCTATCTAAACAGACAATAGGAACTATCAATTGAAGAAGTGTAATAATGACAACTAATCCTAACTGAAGCATATCTTATCAATATATAGATGATAATTGAACAGCAATAGAATCTACATATAAAGTCTGAGATACAACTTATGTAAAGCTATATAATGGGGAGACAATGACAGCAGAAGAATATAATAAGAAATATTGAAGCACAGTATGAACGATAAAACCATACGATTTAGTAGATGAGAAAGTATTTGATACAACTCCAGCAAGTCACTCTTATTATACATTAAGAGATTTTATAGATGATCCAAAAAATAAGGAATGAACTTATGGAGGACAATGTGCTAAATTTGTAAATGATTATTTAGAAAAAATCTGAGTAGGAAGATATTTCTGAACTGAAGATATCAAAGAAAGAGCTTCACGATGTAATAGTGATATAGCTAAAGTCTGAACAATAGCAGTATTTGACTATAACAATATAAGCTCGGACTGAATAAATCATTGACATGTATGAGTAGTAGTAGATGTAGATGATAAATGATATTGGGTATTGGAGAGTAATTTTGATAAGAATAATCCAGAGAAGATACAGAAAAGATATGTACTAAATGGTAGCTCAAGCTGTAAAGGATTCTTTGATCCAAGTAAACCGCCTAGTGCAACAAATACAAATAGCTCTCTTTCTTCACTAGATGAAGCTAAAAAGCAAAATTACCTAGAAGAAGCTAAGAGATGAAAGATGACTCCATCTAAAATGGAAGAAATATGAGATTTAGCTGCTGAGCAAGGGTGGGATGAAGAATGGAGAGAAGCTTTGAAATGATGACAGAACTGGGATTATTCAGATACTCAGTTAAAAAGAATGGATAAGGCTGATGACACATTCAAATCTAATCCAGATGTCAAGAATTTTGATGAAGCCAAAACTCAATTTCAACAATTAGCGGTAGCATTAAACGATACAAGCTGAGTATGAGATATGTCAGCTATATTTACTTTCATGAAGACTCTAGATCCATCATCTGTAGTAAGAGAGTCCGAATTTAATAGTGCTGCAGCAACAGCATGAGTATTAAATCCGCAAGCTATTTTACAGAGTTTAGAAAGAAGTGTAGACTGAAAATTCTTAACTCCTAAACAGAGAGAAGATTTTAAGAAGATTGCTAGGGAGTTTGTAAGAATAAAGGCGGAGGCATACCAGCAGCAATATGATTTCTTAACTAAGAGATACGAATGAGCATGATTAAGTCTATCAGATTTACCACCTAACAATGCTCAAATTCTATTGGATGCTTTGTGATGATGAGAAGCAACATGACCAGAAGACCAAATAACTGAGATATATTCTTCGGCTATGAATACTAATGCTCAGACTTGAGCTTGAAGTTATCAGAGTTTTGGTGGATACGATGGAGACTGGCTTCATCAAATGATTAATCAAAAAATGTAATTTTATATATTTATGATAATATATTATGGCATTTAATAATATGTTCTCTACATGATTTAACAGCTGATTCTGAACTGGTGGATGAATAAGCAGTGGCTCTAACATATTGAGTAAGAGCAACTATACAAAAACTCCCACCAAAGAAGAGAAATTTCCTTGACTAAATGCTCAACAGATAGCAAACATAGAGAAATATACAGCTGGTTTAACATGAGCAGAGAAAAAGCAAGAACAACAGAAGATATACCAAGCTATGATACAAGCAATAGAGGCAGAAAATTATAACGATAATAGAACTGCTGCAGAGAATGAAAGATTTAGAAATAGTTTAACAAAGTCTGATCCGAGAGAGTGTAAATTTGACCAGAGTGCTTGTAGACAATCTGCTTTAGTGGATTTAGTAAAATCTGCAAGAAATCTAAAAGCGAATACTGATGAAGATACAGTGATGAATATGTTTATGCAGGAAATGGGAGTAAAAGGAATAGATATGGATAAATTAAATAATTATTTAGATAGCTGAGATGAAACTATATTATACGAAGCATGACTAAAAACACAACAATGATGATTAAAAGCTCAAATAAATCCATCTGAAAAATGAATACTCCCAGAGAATAAATCAGAATGGCGGAATCCTATAGGGGCAACAGCTGAAACTGTAGATAATGCAGCTAATAAATTTGCAGATAAAATAATGGTTACATGAGAATGAGCTGCAGAGAATCTCAAAAAGAAAATTGAAAGTATGTCTAAGGAAGAAGTGGCTAAATATAAGAAACAATATGAACAGCTTTTGAAAGATAAAGATTGGAGAGTATGAAGAGTAGAATGAAACACTATTGTAGAACAACTATGGAATGGAATAAAAGGAAATATATCTTATGATTATAGTGATGAAGACTTTATGGAGTGGCTTATATCTCAAAAAGCTAGTTTATGAGAGAGCTTAATCTGAGCTGATGATATATTAAAATGAGAGACAAATCCTAATGTAATTCAGTTCTTCTGAAATATCCCATCTAGTGCAATAAGGACATTTACTGCTACAGTAAGATGAATGACCAATCCTTATGATACTATGAAATGATTATATAAATTAGCAGCCACAGAAGAATGACATCAAGCAATCTTACAAAGATACTGAAGTTGGGATGCATTTGCTAAGGCTATGAATAGTGATCCAGTATGAGTAGCAGATGATGCTTTAGCTCTAGCTGAATTAGGTGCTGGCATTACTAAATCATGACTAAAATATACATGAAAAGTTACAGGGAATCAAAGTCTACTTAATGCTGCGAACACAATAGAATGATGGAATATTTGAAGTGCAAACGATGCACTAGCTCAAAAGACTATATGAGGTATTTATGGATGATTAGATAAATTGGCAGATATGTCAGATAGTAAAATAGTACAATGAGCTAACAGATATGTACAAGATGTAAGTAGTATACAGCAGTCTGTAAATGATGTAAAGAAAGTCTGAAATGCTATAGCTGATTCAAGTGTAGGGCAAGCTGTAAAGAATTGGAAAGATGAGATGGTTGATAAATTAGTATGAATAGATGAAAAAGACAGAGAGTTTATTCAGAATAATAAAGAGATAGTAAATGAATATCTAGATTGAAAGAAAAATGTAGAAACTGTACTTGATGATGTAAAGGAGAAAGTAAGTGAAAAGAGATTAGCAAATACCGAGATGGGACAAGAGTATAGAGATTTAAGAAAAAATAAATCTAAAGTAGTAAATACAGAGTGAGTTACTAATGATATGAAAAAGTCTCTAAAGGAGAATTGAATTACTATTGATAAAAACTGAAATCTAAAGTTTAGTGAGATGAGTAAATTTAATGCTAAACAAAAGGCAGCATTAGTAGATGCTTGGAATGAGTTAAAGATGGTAGAAAAGAAAAAGAATATAAATGCATGAAATGTTCTAGATATGAGACAGAAATTTGATGATAAATTGAATTGGGATGGTAAGGCTATGGATCTAAATTGAAATCTTAGTGCAGTAGATAAAGCTACAGAATGATTGATTAAAGATATGAGATGAGTAATAGATGAAAGAGCTAAGATAAGTGTAGAATGATTAAAGGAATTAGATAGTAAATACTCAGAGAGTATAGCTGAAATGCAACAAATTAAGAAAGATTGGCTTAATCCAGATGGTACTTTCAAAGATAGCGCTAGAAGTAAGTTAAGGAATCTTACAAAAGCATGAAATGAAGAGAAATTAGCGAGATTAGAAAAACTTATACCTTGAATTACACAAGATCTAAAGGCTTTGGATGTGTGATTGACTGTGGAAAGAGCAACTAAGCAATGAGTATGACAATATTCTAAGTCAATATGAGTGGCTGGGACTATATGATCGTTGGCTTCATGAAATATACCTGCACTATTAGCTAGTATATGAGTGTGAATACTTGCTACTCCTAAAAACTTTGTGAGAGTATTAGAAGCTTATCCAGATATAGCTGAAAAATTACAAGCTGGACAAGAACTATTACCATCTGACATGGTTAAATTACAAAGTTTAGCATCAAGGATTCAAGATTGAATGGAATAATAAAATAAAAAGAGGGATTTCTCCTCTTTTTTATATTATTTATATTTAGCAACTTTAGATTTGAATGTATCATCACATCAGTGCAGATTATCTGCTGTAGCTTCACAGTTGGCTAATATCGTATATCAATTATTTATATCTGCTAATTCATAAATCTTAATAGGATTATAATGTGGCTCTCAATTATCTGTATAAAGATAAGTATTTTCCCACCAGTGATATTCTGCCATGCACGAGTCTAAGACTGGGCTATATCGTATTTCTACATTTCATAATCTCCAATTATTTTCTTCATCTTCTCATAAGGTATATTCTTCAGTAAGTTTATCTTTAACAGTAGAATACATGTTTGAGCATTGAGACTCTTTATTAAAATCCGATTTATTTTCTTGTGTGGGAGTAGTTAAAGACTTAACAGCATATCATGCATAAAATCCTATTCATAGGAATACACAGCATATAATAACTGTAGCTAAAGTAATCTGCCATTTCTTCATTGTTTAGTTATTAACATATAAATATACATTATTATACTTATAAAAAATATGTAATGCAAGAGATTTTCATAAAATCCACCAAAAAATAAATTCTGACTATAATGCTACTCAGTTTATATTGAGTAGCTTTTTTTAATGCGAAAAAGTAGAGAAAAATCTGACACTACTTGGAAGTCTCATTCTAATCAGATTCTTACAGCTTGGAAAGATAGAATCTCTGTAGATACTGACTGGAAAGCAAATGGAAGAGACAAATGGAAGACTAAGAGTAGAAAATATATGCTCTGAAGCTTTTTCGCTACGATACTTACTGCGATTACTGATACTAAAGACTGAAAAGCTATCAGAATTAAATGTGATCCACGATATTTACAAGATTCTGAATACACAAATAGAGAAGAAAGCAATACTCAATGGAAAGTCAGATTTAGATCTTAGATATTTATTACATGACACAACCAATACCAGTTAAACCTATAAATGAGATAGAAGTAAAATCTGAAGTTACAGAGAACGATAAGATTTTGATATTGGATAGTGAGTCAGAGGAAGCAAGATTAGCAAGCAAAGATGAACTTAAAGGAGATACATGAGCAAGTATAGTGAGTGCTGAGTTTAGCTGAGATGATATAGTCTTTACTAAAGATGATTCTAACACAGTAGTATTAGAAGATGCAAAATCTGAATTAGAATGACCTAAAGGAGATAAATGAGACAAATGAGACCCTTGAACAGATGCATGGGAGTATATGACACAGTCTCAATATGATGCTCTTACTCCTGAGCAGAAAATGGATTGAGTTAGTAGAGCTGTATATTCTGATGAGGAATGGTATTTCAAAACTCTACTTAGAGCTGCTAATAACCTACTCCACTACAACCAACAAGATGAATTATATGCTGACTTACAGTTACAAAACTGACTTACTCCTACATCAGCTTTCCCTATCTGAGTTAATGTCTGAAATGTAGATAGTACAGACTGATGGACACAAAGCTGAGTGCTTGTAAATGCTAAAACAGAAACCTGAACTTATATGAGATGGTTATATGGTGATGATGGTAAGTTATACTTTGATGGTGGATTATGAGTATTCAAGGTTATAGCAACAACTGATGATATAACCTCAGCATTACAGACTTTGAGGAGTGAACTTGCAACTGTAGCATTTACATGAAAAAGTACCGACTTAGATAATGATGCAGATTTTAATTCTGTTCCTGTAATGACTATGGAACAATACGAACACGAATCAGGTGCAGCATGAAATGATAAGAGATACTTTATTTATGAGGAGTAACCCTATTTTAACCTATATATTATAATAACATGGCAAAGAAGATTAAAAAGATGATTCTTAATGGAGAAGCATACGATTTAGCGACTCCTGTGGCTACCTCTAGTGTAGCATGAAGTGTGAAACTTGGTAGCGACACACAACAGACAACAGCAGCAAATGCTGTATCAAGCAATGCGAATAGGACTTATGCTATTCAGGCTAATTCTAGTGGACAAATGGTAGTAAATGTACCATGGACAGACACAGAAACAAGTGCTGCAACATCTAGTGTAGCAGGTACTGTAAAATTAGGTAGTGATACTACACAAAGCACAGCAGCTAATGCAGTAACAAGTACAGCTAGCAGAACTTATGCAACACAATTAAATGGTAGCTGACAGATGGTAGTTAATGTACCTTGGGAAAACACTACTTATACAGCAAGCTCATTTGATATTAAAGACTTAGCAGATTCTACAAGTCTAAGAACTACTTGGAATAATAAACAAGATGCTCTAAGTGAGGTTACTAAATCAGATATGGATACATGAACAAGCACAACAGCTTGAAAAGTATCTGCTAAATCTATTGCTGATTATGTTAAATGAAAATTAAGTAATACATATGTATTCAAAGGTACTGTAGCAACTTATGGAGACTTACCTGCTACATGACAGGTTGTATGAGATGTTTATAATGTAACAGCAGCACATACAACAGATCCAAAATTCCCTGCATGAGCAAATGTAGCTTGGGATTGAGAGGCTTGGGATGTATTATGATGAGTATTTGATACATCTAGTTTTGTAACAGTTTCAGGTAATCAGACAATTAACTGAACAAAAACATTCTGAACAAGTCCAGTAGTTCCATCTAAAACAGCAGCAGCAACTAATACATGAACAGCTATCGCTACAGAGGCACAAGTTTACACAGTAGCACAAGCAGTAAGTACATTAGATTGAGCAGTAGTAAAGACTAGCTGAAATCAGACTATTGCATGAACTAAAACATTCTCTACAAGTCCAGTTGTACCAAGTAAGACAAGTGATGCAACAAACAGTTGAACAGCAATAGCAACAGAAGCACAGGTATATAAGAAATTAGATAGTTCTAGTCTATGAAATGCAACAATTACATTCAAGCAAGGTATAGACAGTACAGCAATCTGAACATTAACAACGAATCAGAGTTCTAATGGTACTATAACAATGCACGATAATGTACCTATCACACAAGCAGATTATGATGATTTACCAAGTACAAAAGCAACAGACTGAAATGCTTATTGGATTTATGAAACAACATCTTAATTTTATATCTAAACTAGAGATATAATGACTAATAATGTAATTAAAAAAGTATATAAAAACTGAACTGAATATCAGATTTATGCTTCTTGATGAGCAGCAGGTGCAGGAGATGTCTCTTGACCTGCTTCTGCTACAAGCTGAAATGTAGCTGCATTTGACTGAACAACAGGAAAACTGATTAAAGACTGAGGAATTGCTACAAGTGCTATAGTAAAGACTAGTTGAAACCAAACGATAGCATGAACTAAGACATTTAGTACATCTCCAGTAGTTCCTAGTAAGAGTACAGCGGCATGAAACAATGCAACTACTATTGCTACTGAAGCACAAGTATATCTAAAGCAAGATGCTTTAACTACACAGACAGCTTATACCTCTAAATGAACATCTACTAAAGTACCTACAATAACTACTAATACATTAGGTCAAGTTACAGCAATTAGCGAAACTAACATAGCATTCCCTGTAACAAGTGTAAACTCTAACACATGAGCAGTAACAGTAAATGAAGTACCAAGCTGATGAACAGACTGACAAGTGCTTACTAAAGTAAGTGGTAGTGTAGCTTGGGCTAATGCAAGCGGATGAATAGAGAATGTAACAACAGGGACTACAACTACAGTAACAGGAATATGGGCTTGAAGTGAATCAGAATATACAGGTTTAAGTACAAAAAGCTGAACAGTTTTATATTTCACTTTCTAGGAGATGGCTATATATATGTGGAGAGAGCCGCCTCAAGTCATACTAGACTATCTCATTGTATGATGATGAGGTGGTTGAGGTAGTGATACAAGTGGTTCAATTGGTTGAGGTGGTTGAGGTGGTTGATGAGTAATTTATAAAACATCTCAAACTATCACAGCTTGAAGTTATACAGTAACTGTATGAGCTTGATGAAATAAGGCAGCATCTAATTGATATCGTTGAAGCGACTGAGGTATATCTTCTGCTTTTTCTCAAACTGCTTATGGTTGAGGTTGAGGAGGTTGAAGTGTAGTTTGACAACAAGTTTGAACTACTTGATGAAGTTGATGATGAGGTAGCTCATTATGAACATGATGAAACTGATACTCATGACAATGAAATAAATGAGGGACTTGAGATGAATATCCTAATTTATATTGATGATGATGAGGTTGAGCATGATGAACAGGTGGAAATGGTTATACTAGTTGAAGTTATTATTATTGAGGTAATTGATGAAATTGAAGATGAAATAATATAACTTGAACAACTCAATATTATTGAGCATGATGAGGTTGAAGTTGATACAGTTATGGTTGAAGCTGATGAGGTTGAGGATGAGGTAGTTGAGCTTGAGGTAGAGGTTGAGCATGATGAGATGGTACATTTTATTGAGCATGAGGTTGAGGTGGTTGAGGTATAAATACTACTGCTAAACCTTGAAGCTGATACCAATGAGTAGTAATAGTTCGTTATCTTACAGCAAGCTGATATAATATAACTTGATGAACTGTAACTACATCATGAAACTATACGATACATACATTTACAAGTAACTGAACTCTAGTTATATCATAATTTATATAACATAATTTAATCTATGTCTTTAGTACAGAAAGAGCCAAAAAAAATATATATATGGGTAGCTCAACCATGAGTAGATATGTCTTGGGACTTTACAACAATGACATCATCAGAATATGATAGTGAGTTCTCATATAAGAATAAGTGTGCATTATCTAGTGGAGTTTGACTTATACCTAGTGGTGCATGATCAGACCAAGCATGGTATGTATCTAAGTTAGTAACTGATAATGGAAGTCAATTCAATGTAATTGAGGCTACTATTAAATGAATACCTGCTAGTTGGTGATGGCTATGAATAACATTTAGTTGAGGTGCTAGTTCTACTGAAAAAGGTAGAAATATGTTCTGATATAACTGACAGAACTACTGAGTTTTTTCTGGTACACAATACGATGTAAAATGAGTATTTGCATTCTGAGAGAATAATAAGATTTGTTCTGCACAGTATCATGATACAGCAACAACAGAATATTATTTCAAGATAAACTTAGATACATGAGAAACTGTATTAAAGAGAGCTTGAAACAGTTTTGCTAGTTGAACAGCTAGTTCTACATATCTAAACACCATTAAAACAAATCTGGCTTGAAATGTATATGTATATATTGGAGGTCAGTATTCATGAAATTGAACAAATTTAGTAGAACAAGCATCTATACATTTATGAAATGAATAATTTATATCTCACTTTATGATAATGACATTAGTGCAAAAAGAAATAAAAGCTGTATATCTATGAGAAACAAAGGTGCGACCTGCTACTCCAGCGGTTGAGGAGAAAATAATATTTAAGATGAAAGCTGATAGTAGCTGAAATTTGATGGTGCCTGTTGCTTGAGTTGATACAGGTGGTAGTGTATGAGTATCTTATGATTGGCAGTATAGTGTAGATGGTTGAACTGCAGCAAGAGCTTATTGAACATCAAGGTCATGAGGTTATTTCTATGCAGCTACATGATTAGTAGCAAACTCAGTACATACAATAACATTAACTCCTACAACAGAGGCTTACTGATGGGCTAGAGCTTTCAATTTCTATCAAACATGAGTAGCATATCTATTGCAAGAAATACTATACGATAGTAGTTATATGTGATATTGAATAAGTGAAACAAATACATGATGATGCTTTAGATATATGCAATATGTAGGTTGTACTGCATTAACTACTGCACCTGAAGAATATCTACCTGATACAGTAACAACAATATGAGATAACTTTAGGAGAGAACAGTTTAGAGGTTGTACAGGTCTAACCACATTGCCTGATGAGGTGATGCCAAATTCAGTAACAAGTATTGGTGCTTATTTCAGACTTAGAGAACATTTTAGTAGTACTAGCTTAACCAAATCAGCTGTTGAGGCTATGTCAAGCTCAGTTACAACTATATGAACTAATTTCAGAAGTCAGCAATATCAATCTTGTAGTGTGTTATCAGAGATACCATGATGGATAGATTTAAGTGTATGATGAGCTAATTACAGATACCAACAATACTATCAAAGTACAGCAAGTAAGACAGTAAAGGTATTAAGTAATGTATGATATGCTAGTGCTGATGCCCTTACATTGCAATACTGACCTGTAACACAAGTACAAGTACCAAGTGCATATCTTAACAACTTTAAGAGTACATCAAATAATCCTTGGGTAAATATATCAGATGATAAATTTGTATGATACTAAAAAGAAATAGAAATCTGATTCTAAATAGCTATATATAAAGTACTTCGTATATAAAAAGCTCTCAATTAAGAGAGCTTTTTTCTATAGAATCGCTATTAGTCCACTACCTAGAATATATCCATAAACAAAGACACTAAACAGAAATAAAAGTCTGAGTATCATTATGCTGTAGTTGTTGGAGGATATATGCTAGTATATGGAGAAGCAACGATCCATGATGGTGTAGGTGTAGGAGATAGTCTACTTACTAACTCATTTGTCTGAGCTGCATTATTAGCTATAACTCTAGCTTCTGCTAATGCTGTTCTAAGATTTTGTGTTTCTTGTTCGCACATCTTATCTAATACTTTCTGAACATTGTTAGCACTAGCCGCTATAATAGCTGCTGTGTTCTGCTGTCATGCAAGTATAGCTTTTTCGATGTTTGAATTAACTCCACAGAATCCTTGAGTAATTAAAGTAGTTTGATTAGCCAAGCTCTGTTGAGCTGCTAATTGTTGCTGCCATTGAGTGTTATTGTTGATAATGTCCACTGTATTGTCATGGTTGTTATTGTTGTTTGACATTCAAGCTAACCAAGCAGCAGTGTTACCACCTCAAAATCCACCAAATCCATTACCATTGAACAAGAATAAGATTAAGATAATTAACCATACTCCCATTCCTCCGAAGTTTTGTGTATCCATGCTTTAATAAAATAGAATATAAAGCTGGTGTTTTTGGATTATGCTAGCCACCATCTTTACACTACAATTTATCTATCACTTCTACTACTTCCTTTTGCTTTTCTGCTCATAAGAGAGTGCTATTCTGCTTTATTAGGTTTGCCATCATAGGATTTTTCTTAATCAATTCAGGGACTATTGTCTCTGCTAATTGGTTAAGTTGCTCCATGTTGTTGAAATCTACTCATTCTAATTGATAAGGCTGTATTCATTGTTTTAATAAAGCATTCTTCAGTATTTCTCCTTTCATGTTATTAAAGAAATCGTTTATTCACATCTTAAATCTGATTAAGAAATAAAACTACTCCTCCATGTATTCAGCATATAAATCTTTCATTTTGTGGTCATACTTCTCTTTTAGATGCTCTTTCTTTACTTCAAATGCAGTAAAGTGTTTAGTCTTGTCTACCACATAATTTATAATTTTATCCATGTGGTCAGGATGTTGAGAAATCTGATTTAGCACTTTCTGCATATTCAGTTTGTCTCAGTCAAAGAAATCAGATGTTTTTCGTTCCATTTGATATGATTAAATTATAAAAGCAATTTCTTTATATTAAAAAAATACAACTAGGTAATAACTAGCTGCATTTTATTAAATACTAAGTATAACCAATGAAGAAATGGAATAGAGCGATAGCAATATGCTAACTATTACACTTGTTCAAGTAATAAATTTATAAATCGTGTAATGTTTTTCTCTAACGAACTCCATATAGATTTCTCCATACTTTTTTATGTTATCTGTATACAGAATAAACCTAGCGAATAATTCTGGCTGTAAAATATTCTGATCTAACAGATTTCTTAATTTTGTTTTATTCTGAGAGATAATTGCTCAAGCTCTGTGTTTAGTTTCTTTACACTGTCTACAGAACTGATATTTACTCTCCTTTCAGCATCTTAGACATTTCATAGTCTGTTTACTACAGTAGATAAATCTTTATCTGCCATAATCAGTTTATTATCTTTAAGATTCTGACTTTTAATTAGCTTTTGTAGTTCAATATCCCAGTAAGTCTTTAGTGGGCATGGATTAGGGAATTTCTTATAAGATTCTATTAGTCTTTGGAAATGGATATAATCATGCCATTCTAAATGATTTCAGCTCTTATGATATAATGGATAAGATGCTCAGTATATAAAAGTTCTCCAAGTATAATCATTATCTTCTCATCTGTGCCATGTAGATACAGTTCAGACTGTTTGTCTTTTCCTTTTATCTCGTGTATAGAGAGCATCAGCACAGTAAGAGAATTTATCTATATAAGAGTAGAGACTTCATGTATAAGCTATATCCTCGTATACAAAAGTTTTTCATATAAAATCTCTAGAAAATTCAGTCTTTTTTGCTACTTCAGTTCTTACTATCTTATTATTCACTGCTACAAAATAGATATTATCTGATGTAGATTTCTTCTCCATCATTTCATCAAATGTATATACTACATCGTGTTTGAGTTTGAATACTCGGTCTTTTTTCTCAGGTAATTCATGTATAAGCACTTGTCAAATAGCTATATCAGTCTGATTTTCTATACAAGCTTTGTATAGTATTTCATACATTAGAGGATGGACTATATCATCAGAATCACAGAAAGCCATAAACTCTCAGTCAGCATTAGCTAGTCAGTTATTCCTAGCCATACATAATCTAAGATTAGACTGATTTATAACCTTTACACATCAGTATTCTTTTTCATATCGTTTAGCTATCTCTAGAGCATTATCTGGAGAGCCATCGATTACTAATACAAGCTGAATTTTATCTAAACTATTACTCAATATAGAGTCTATAGTTCTAGCCATAAATAATTCTGACTTATAACATGGAACTACTACAGATAATACATAAGAATCTGATTTATCTCTTGTTGGTATCTCTACTTCTTTTTTACTTATTGCTAATTGTACTAATCTATCATCTCCTAGTCTATCAAATGCTTTTATTACTAAATCTTTTGGTTTTATTGGTAGCTCTATAACTTCATCCTCTGACTCTGCTATCAGCTTTCATTTATCATATATCCTATATAGATCATATACTCCTTTAGTTTTACAAGCTAGAGTAAGTCAATGGTAACCTTTGAATAGTGTATAGTCAAATTTCTCTTGGTTTTTAGCTTCTATAATCTCCTTTTCTTTGAATTGTTTATACTCTAGGTAGTCTGACTCTGTATCATCTGTAACTACTCGTACAAAATTCTGAGTCATTGCCATTTGTGTCATTAGGATTTAGTTATTATGTAAAGCTTCACATGGGATTCCATCATGATCTCCATCTAGTTTATGGTGTCCCATCTTGTAAAGTAAATCAGCTTTCCATCTTTTATCTATTTTCTTACAAGTTACTTCTGCATTAGTAAACTGAAAGAGATTAAAGCTGAGTGATAGACATAGTAGAGATACTAGGATGTAGATTAGTCTTCTCATTTTCCTTTCCTGCATAAAACATTAAATAAGCATTCTCTACAGTTCTCTATTTTAATTCATAACTCACAGTCTTCACACATACTCTCTATGTACTTGGTTAGTTCTTTGTTGTCCATTACTTTAATATAGAAATTAAAAAGCTGATTGGCTCATCTTGGATAGCTAATTCCATAAGAAGTATGTTTTCATCATCTGTAATATAACCAACAGCCTCTGTACTTTGGTAATATTCTTCTAATCTAATTGGTAGTTTATATAAATCTACTTTCTTATTCTCTACTAACCATTTAATAAATCAATACCTCTTAGAAGTGACTGCTAAATCAGCATTATATAGTATATTGTCACTATATTCAGATACTGCTTTAATATGTCAAATAAAATTAGGTTGTTCACTCCGAGTACATCATTTCAAATCTAATTGATTTTCATACTCATTCAATAACTCTAATAGTTTTTTCATTTCCTTTTGGTAAATAATATAAAAGTCTGTAATTGTAAATGTAATAAATAAGTCTGATTAGCCAATTTTTCTGTCTTCAAATCAGAGACAAGGGAATACTTCAGTTTTTTTGTCTGTTTCAAATATATATGATTTTCATTCTTCATCTGAAAACATTACCTTATATGTTCAGTCATCTTTATATTGTACTGAGCCTGTAATCTCAAAAACTTGCAATTCTCATCTTCATTGTGTATAAAATCTCTGTGTATGGTAGTTCTCTCGTTTCTCATAAGTTCAGTCTTCATATAGAATTGCTTTAATTGTTTTTCAGTCTTTAGTTAATCTCCTCATAGGCTTTAACTTGTCTTCATATTCTTGTCGTGCAGGCTTTACATTCAGATTTTCTTTTTTTCTTCTTCCCATCGGTCTGTGGTAAATAATATAAAAGTCTGATTAGTAAGTATTCGTTTTCAAATACTTTCTATATTTCTCCTAAATCTCTAAGCTCTTGTAGTGTGTCTTCTTCCATAAATCAATTTATTTTAGGGAATTTCTTGTCTAAAAACTCTGCTGTATTCTTAATATAAACCTCTTTTAATTGGTCTTCAAACATTTTCTTATACTGCTCTAATTCCTCTTTCAGCTTTTTATTTTCTTTGTCTAACTCCACAATAAACTTTTTCAGTTGGTCTTTTGTCATTATGCTTAAATTTATTTCCATTTCTCCATAGGTAAATAATATAAAAGTCTGATTATAAAGTCTGTGCCACCTCACAGACTGGGAGTTTCGCAAGTTAGTTGTTATGCTATTTATTCTTTTATACCTTATTCGTATCTCACTAGGTGGAGTGAGTTGCTAGTGGCATGATTGGTATCTTTTCTCACCAACTTATAACCTCTCGATTATAAGACACTAGACTGCCAGACTTTTTGCTTGCTTTGGCTATGGCTCTCCAAAGATTATTTTATAAATCTGAATATATGTGCAATTACATCTACTGTCCATCAGTTTCAGAGCATCTTATATCTCTGTGTCTTACTTACTCACTCAGTATAATTATCTGGTAATGTTTGTAGTCTTTCACATTCAATAGGAGTCAGCTTTCTTATTACATATTCTCCATCTGGTAGATTTATAAATATCTCATCATTATTACTTGTAGTAAGTGTAGACATCTTTCATTCTACAGAGATTTTTCTTTCAGCTTTTTCATATACTCATGGTCTTTCTTCAAATTCCATGATGCTTTTATCAAATCTATCAGTAGTTATTCATAAAAGCTCTTTAAGTCTGAATCGTATCTCTGGATCTGGAATAGCAAAGCAATTATCTATTCTAAACCAATGATCTACTGTTGTTTTTGGGGCATCTAATCTCTCTGCTATTTCCTTATTTGATAAGCTCTTATGTTCTCTTAACTCAGATTTTAATCATTCTGTATCTACTTCATATTTTCTTACTTTTACTGTCTGAGGAATATTCTTAGTCAATACATAACTATCTCCTCAGCACATTAGTGTACTAGACTTTCATCTAGTTACTCTACCTCTCCTTGTAGTTGAGTTAGGGTAAGCCAAGCTGATTCCATCGCCCTCATTCGCTACGATGTATCATTGCTTGGTTGCTTGTTTGATTAAGACTCTCCCCCCCCCTACTGAGATAAGGCTCTTGGGAACTGCATATAATCAAGTTTTAGCTCATCATCCACCTCAATTAGCACTCAGACTTACTGACTTTCATTTTACTGAATATATCCTTTCTCATTGTCATCCTTTTCAGAATTGTCAGATTCTTATAGGCTCTGCCACCATCTGTCTTTGGCTTCTCAGATAATCATGTGGGAAATAGGCTCATGAATAATTAGCTGTTAAACATACACTCTTATCACTCCATGATATTCAGCTTTCTAGTATATCTTTTAGCATGATATGTTTATCTTCTGGCTGTGTAACTCATGGAATATTAGTTCGGTATAATCTTTTTCTCTGCTGTCAGCTAACTAAAGCTGAATTGATTAGAATAGGCTCTACTCATAGCTCATTAGAGATTACTTCTCTAGCTTCTTTGCTCATGCTACTCACATTCTCTAATAAGAAGTATTTAGGTTTGATAGTTCTTACTGCCTCTACAAATTTTCGGAATAGTCAGCTTCTAGCTCAATTTAATCATTGCCTATTAGCTTTTGCTATTGATAAGTCTTGGCATGGAGATCATCATATAACCATATCTACATCATACTGTGAGAAATCTACCTCATTCACATCTCAGATTTCTATAATGTCTGGATGATTCTTCTTGGCTATCTGTATAGCATACTTATCTATTTCTGAAGCATAGTATTTATCTATCTTTATCCCTGCTCTTTCTAATGCTACATATCAGCAAGAAATACCATCAAATAAACTCAGAATTTTCATTTTATTTTAGTAAGGAATATTAAAGTTATAATCTATCCACAAACAGAAAGCTATAAAGGATAGTAATGCTGTAATTACCAACAGCTCTATAATAATGTCTTCTTTTTGCATTTTATTTAAGATTCTAATATAAATCTGTCTGATACATACGTACTACATTTAACTCCTTTAATCTTTCTACTAGGTCAGTAGTATTTTGTTCAGCTTTTCCACTTCTTATAACAGTATTCTACTTGTACTACTCGATTATCCTTATATTCAGATGGTAGCTTGTGGTAGTTAGTATTCATTTGGCAAAGTCAGAATGCCTTACCACTATCTCCAACAGCTTTAATCGACCAGTTTCAATTTTCGCATTCTATCAGCTTTACAAAGTCCATTCATCAGAGTTTATAAGCATATTGTACATACTTTTGTCTTATATCATCTCTACTAAATCACTTATGTACAAGTGTTCATGTATAATTCAGAGTTAAGTCTGCTGTATTCATAGCATCATTAACCATTTCTATTACTTCTATCTGTTCTTGGATTTCTTCTTCAGTTGGATTAGGCTCTAAATAACCATCTTCAACTGGATTTTGAGAACTTATCTGTTCCACAGAAAACCCTGCAATTCGTTTATCTCTATTCTAGCTTTCTCAGCTGTGTCATGTAGTTTAACCTTTTCTTGATTCCAGCTTTCTATACATTCATTTTTGCTTGTTTCTGCTATTGCATATCTGAATTGTGCATCTTCTATAATAGCATTAAGTTCTTCTATTCTATTCTGTGCATTGATTAGATCATTTCATGCTCTAACCTTATCTTGAATAGCTATTGAATAAGCAACTAATCAGATAATAACTGCAACTAATAATCATAAGATAATTTTTACTGTTTTTGTCATGTTGTTTTGTTAGGAATAAATGGAGTATGCAGGACTTTAAGAGAACATTTTTCTGTTTGTGTGGTATTGCCAACATACTCAGTATTTTATTGTCTTTGGTTGACTTACATTACCTCCCTAGTCTTTTTATCTAGACTCTGGAGATCTATCTTTCTCTGTTTGAGATGCTCTAGGTATAACTTACAATGTTCAGCTACTTTTTTATCTGCTGGTAGTCTATCGTAAGTCTTCCTTGCTTTCTCTTTGGATAACTTGTTTATATCCATGTCTGAATAGGAGTTCCCTCAGTCTTTTTTCTGCTTTTTAAGTCTGATGTATTCAGCACTCTCTATTCAGTCTAAGTTTATTTCATTCTCTGCATTCTGGTCATCTATCTTGGTATAGAACAGTAGTAAGTCAGGAATAAACTCCATGATGTCTTCTACTGTTCCTACTCTCATTAGATGGTCTGCTTTATTTAGTATATCGTTCATGTATAAATGATAAGTCTAAATCTGATTATTCTCTTCGGTCGTTATAGTCTTCTATAAATCGTTTACCTAAGAATTTATTTTCTCTTTCATCTCGGTATTCTATATTATTTTGTCGCATCACTATTTGCTTTCATTCAGAGTTTTTAATTAGTTTAATTAGTTCTTCTAAGGTGTTTATTTCTATTTCTTTATATTCATCGTAGGCATCTCATGTTGTACCAAATAAGAATTTCATCTTAATTATCTCAGAAAGGTAAAGCATCATCTGATTTTACTGCATTCTGATAACATAATCTCAAATCAGTTTCTTGTTGTTTAGTCATCTTGTATTTTGATTTCACTTTTGAGATATAATCATCTTCATCTAAACATTGTTTCATGTAGTTTGTGTTCTTCTTAGCATTCTCAAATCGATCAGTCTTTTTTTCTTCATAGAAGCTCTGAGCATCATCGTCCTCATCGGCTAGTAAATTAAAAATTGATACGATGTTATACCTACGTCAATACGTAATTACTTTCCCACAAAGTTGGGGATCGGAGATTCATTCAATAGTAAATTCTGAAACTATTGTGTCAGTTAAATCTGTAACTATTGTTTTTACTCATCATGGGACATTCATATTGAATATTACAAGTCACTCTCTATCTAGTAAAGGTTGTAATTTATCCATGATATTGTCTAAAGTCATATACTTTGACTTATAGAATGGATTTACTCAGTCTTTCTTTACTGAGATTTCTCTTTGTATCTTTGCTACTTTCTCAAAGATACTTTCTTTTTTAGTTTCTTCTGTCATTTTCCTTTAGTCTTTTAAGATGTAAAGCTATAAGTTTATTGTCTTTCTTACTCTCTAAGTAAGCAATTCTTCTTAGGAATATTTCTCTAAGGATTCTATCATGCTCGTGCTTTTCCATTTTTCTTTATCATTTAAGTGAGTTAAAGGTTTTCGGATTCGCTGTTCTTCTTCTACTCAGTTTTCTTCGCATAGGTCTAATAATCTGTCTCTTGCTTCTTCTTGTGATGCACATAATGGTGCTGTATCTACTCGTTCTCCATTGATATAGATACATCGGTATGCTTTTTCTCAGTCTCAGTCTATGTCTTCATATCTGATACTGTTGGATCAATAGCATTTCACATATTGTTCTCCATTGATAGTTTTAATGTCCATTGTTTAGTCTTTGTTATTGGATAAATACTCTAATCTTGATTCTATCATTTGTCCTAATCTCTTCAGAGCAAATTCTCTATCAGGGATTGCTGTAAAGTATTCTACTGCATCTGTTTTATGATCTCATGCCATTTTCTTAGCTCTCCAATTTACCCATGTTCTAATATCCCAACTTTGAGAATAGAATAGCTTTTCAATGTCAGTAGTTTTATCAGCTGGTCTAATTTCTTTGATGTCAAATGTGTTTATTACGATTCATTCTAATTCTACCATTTTGTGAGTCTCTACTGCTTTTTTGAAAGCCTCTCTCTTTGAATCATCTAGAGGTAAAGCATTTCTGTCTCAGTTTCAGTCTATGTAGAAGACTAAAGCTAAAGGTTTATACTCTGATAATGTGTTCATGATTAAAAGCTCTGAATTAAATTTTTGTTGTGGTAGTTTTTGATTCTTTCCATTATCACAATGTAATAAGGGACTCCATCTTTGTCTTTTCTATTGAGCTTAGCTATACTTAGGATTTGTTTATTCCAGAACTCATCTTGTTTTATGAAAGCTAGAATTGTAATGAAAGTTTCTAATCAGATTTGTTTTATTATTTTTTCAGCTTCTAACATTTGACTATAGATATATTTTGTTTCTCATTGTTTATTGATTAGATATTGTATATTACCTGTGTGTATATTACTCTGTATATACCTATATACTATATCATATAATCTACTATTATTGTTTATATATATAGTCAAAGCATCTTCTGGAATCTCTTTTTTCTTAGTTTTTGTCTGCTTTTTAACAGTGTGTCCCACACTGTTTTTACAGTCTGTCCCACTCTGTTTTTTTAGACAGTGTGTCCCACTCTGTTTATCAGTGTGTCCCACACTGTTTTTGTTTCACTCCATTTTCTTCTTTCTTCTAAGATTTGGATCTAGATATTCAGACATTCTCTCATCAATAATCAGTTTCTCTATTTGATATAACAAAGCCTTTCAATAGATTTCTACTCTTTCATTTACATTTTGATGTTTCTTAGCTATCTCAATAATTTCATCTGAGATTCTAAGTCTCATCGTGCTAATTTACTAAAATAAAATGGGATTTAGGTATGGCATCTCCAACAGGTAATAGCTTAAAGTCTTTGTAAGCTGTCCTGTAGAATGCCCCCTTTATCTTCACTATCTCTAGGATTTCATCGTTTAGAAATCCATAGTAGTTTTTCCCATTCCCTTTTGATACAAGTGTAATCATGTCTCTAGTGGGGTAAGAAATAAAAGATGTATTCAGTAGATACGAATAGTCTTCTTATTTCTCATGCTAGAGGTCTAATAAAAAAGCACCTATTCATATTGTACTGTAGGGGGTTATCGTTCCTACAGCACTATATGACTAAGTGCTGATGATAACCCTACCATTATATCTTGTGTAGTAGAGCCTTATT
>Ga0265298_10001834_pt1 | contig 30908 bp, 29 predicted proteins | sample AusTroGonzalo_MG_3_FD_193486 | JGI IMG/M metagenome (GOLD analysis project Ga0265298, IMG submission 193486) | Bovine rumen microbial communities from tropical cattle in Woodstock, Queensland, Australia - Gonzalo_01 | ecosystem: Host-associated > Mammals > Digestive system > Stomach > Rumen ... | reverse complement strand
TGAGTGGTTACAATAATTGTATTATTGAGAGTTACGGAAAAGGAAACAGACCAGTAATATGCGGATTCAAGGTGTTGGTTAATACTAGTGCATGGAAATCCCTGGGGAACGAGTTATGGGAACTTGACTTGACACGCTTAGAGAACTTTCGAGGAAACACAGAAAGCGTACAGGACGAAGCTTATAATAATATTGGTTTCATTTATAATCCGAAGGATGATAAGCTTTATGGCAGGAATAAGGAGAGCGTAGTTAAGCTGGAAAAAGATATGGATTTCTATACTTCTTCATATTATTCCAAGAAAGATATCAATGACCATCCGTTTAAAAGCATAATCATTAAATACTCCGGAAATCCTTCTGAACTGGGTAATCTTTGTTTCCCTATGTACCAAATAGGTATATCTTCAATGATTAATTGTGAATTGAAGAGAGTGGCAGTAGTTGGGTTTTCATATATGGGAATAGCATATGTCATGGGCTGTAAAGTGGATGACTGCCAAATTGATATGATTGGAGGTGCGATACAGGTGGGATACGGAATAAGGGCAAGATTTGGAAACGGAATAGAATTTTGGGATGGTTTCAATGATAATATTGTAACAAACTGTTTGATAAGCAGAACATATGATTGTGCGACCACGATCCAGGCCAATGGGATAATAAATGACTTTCCGCGGAATAACCAGTTTATTGGCAATCGTATATATAAGTGCAGACAAGCTTTTGAGCATTTTATCAATCCATCAGATGGCTCTGTGATACAATATGATAATTGTGAGTTCTCGAACAACATCTGTTACCTTATGGGAGATAACGAATTTGATTGCCCTGAAAAACGTGATTGCAACATTCTGTCTTATGAGAATAAGACCAAATCAATAACTATCAGGAACAATACTTTCTTTGGTTCTAATCATATTAGTGGTAGTAGTGTTGGCAAAGGGATGAAAGGAAACACAGTTTACGTGTATAACGACCAATACATATACACCCAACCTTGGGATAATCCATTATACCATATTACCGGCAACCGTGAAGATGCTGTTGAGAGTTATAGGATAATAATACATGATGACTCAAGAATCGTGGTGCTTCAGAGAGGAGGCCTAAGAGCATACTTTATTGGCAACCGTATAAAAAGGAAAATAGGTTGGAAACCAGTCAATTTACATTTAGAAAGAATCATCAATTAATATGAAAGTCTTACTTATTAACAATTGCCATTGGCGCAGAGGAGGATCTGAAGCTGTTTATTTTGGAACAGCTGAATTACTTCTCAAAGCGGGTCATGAAGTAGTTTTCCTAAGTGTTTCGGATAAAAATAATATCCATACAGGGGAAAAGGAATACTTTGTAGTTCCTGGCAGTGGATATAAAAAAATTATTCAGTATTTTACGAACAGCGTAGCCGCGGCAACAATTGAAGATATTATTATTAAGGAAGCACCTGATGTAGCTCATGCACATTTGTTATGGGGTGGACTTACAGCTTCTATAATACCAGTACTTCATAAGTACGGAATCCCATTTGTTCACACAGCACATGATTATCGAATGGTGTGTCCCGCCTATCTCTTTAAAGACGGCAAGGGGCATCAATGCGAACGTTGTAAGGGGGGGCATTTCCTTAATTGCATGAGACATCGATGCTCTAAAGGAAATCTGGTGGAGAGCGTTTTGATGACCCTTGAAATGTATTATAGAAACAGTCATTATAATCCACTTCAACTCATTGACGGTTTTGTATTTGTAAGCAACTTCTCACGTAATAAGCACATAGAATTTGACCCCGGTTTTCAAAACGTTACATCAATGGTGCTTTACAATTGTCCAGACGACAAAGTAACGGAATCCTTAAACATTAATCTTGATACCTATAATAACTATTTTTTGTTCTATGGACGGTTGTCAGCGGAGAAAGGCGTTGCAACCCTTATAAGAGCTTTTGAAAGACTGACTCATCTTCAATTATTAATAGTTGGGACCGGCCCTCTTGAAGATGAACTTAAACAATATGTTGATACACATAAAATGAGTAATGTACAATTTGCCGGATACAAGTTTGGTAAGGAACTGTATGATATTGTGGCAAAAGCAAAATATGTTTGTGTATCCTCTGAATGTTATGAGAACAATCCTATGACAATAGTGGAAGCATATTCTTTGAGAACACCGGTAATTGGTGCTGCAATCGGAGGTATTACAGAGGTGATAAAACCTGGTGAAACCGGCTATACTTTTAAGAGCGGGGATGCGGATTCTCTAGTGGAGGTGATCAGCAAAGCAAGCACAATAAATAAGGTCCAGTATGAGGAGCAAAAGACAAAAGCATTTGAGTTTAGTCAACAGAATTTTGGTCGTGAAATCTATTTAAAAAGACTTATTTCATTTTACAAGGATGTAATGAACAAAGAAAACAAAGAACAATAATAAATTAACTATTTATATTATGGATGCAGCAATTATTACAACTTATCGTTGTCCCATGCGATGCAAGATGTGTAACATCTGGGATAACCCCACAAAGGTTTCAGAAGAGTTTAAGCCCGAGTTACTTGAAAAACTACCCAAGTTACAGGTGGTTAACATCACTGGCGGTGAGCCCTTCATTCGTGAAGATATTGAGGATATTGTAAAAATCCTCTTAAAGAAGGCAGAACGCGTGGTCTTTGCATCAAGCGGTTACTTCAACGACCGTATCATCAAATTGTTTGAGAAATATAAGAATGAACCTAGGCTTGGTATCCGTATTTCGACTGAAGGATTGAGCTGTAAGAATGACGAACTTCGTGGGCGTCAAGGAGGTTTCGATAAAGGATTGAGCACCCTGCTCGAGCTTCGTCGTATGGGCATTAAAGATGTGGGATTTGGCATTACTGTGTCAAACCACAACTCGCCCGATATGCTCCAGCTTTACGAGCTGAATCGTAACCTTAAGATGGAGTTTGCCACAGCAGCATTCCATAACTCATTCTACTTCCACAAGTATGACAATGTTATTACAAATAAAGATGAAGTCTGCGCAAACTTCGATGAGTTGATTCAAAGGTTGATGAAAGAAAATAATCCTAAGAGTTGGTTCCGTGCTTTCTTTAATTTGGGTCTTATCAATTATGTGCAGGGAGGCCGTCGTATGCTCCCTTGCGAAGCAGGCAATGAAAATTTCTTCCTGGATCCGTTCGGTAATATCCTGCCCTGTAACGGCATGGAGGAAGATAAGTGGTATAACACGATGGGTAATCTCAAAGAGCAATCTTTTGAGGAAATATGGAATGGTGAGCAAGCTAAGAAGGTGAGAGAACAAGTGGCTCATTGCAGCAAGAGTTGCTGGATGATAGGAACAGCAAGCCCTGTTATGCATAAGTATATTAAAACTATACTTCCCTGGGTCGCAAAGAATAAACTTAAGGTTATGAGGGGTGGCAGAATTGATACTTCTTGCATACCGTTCTACCATGTCGGAAACAATGATTTGCAGGGTATAGGTAATAATAACCCGAATCAATGCTGCGATTGTTGTGATAACGGAAAGGAGAAGAAATGAAGATAGCCTTTATAGGGGGACGAACATTCCATCATCCAGATGGGATTGCCAATTTCATGTACAATCTCGCCAGTGAACTGGTTAAGTTGGGACATGAGCCTATTGTATATTGTGAGAGCGATTATAACGGCACAGAAATGGTGAACGGTTTTAAAGTTGTTCACCAAAAGTCTTTGAAGAGTGCAGCTCTTACAAAAATGATTTTGGGGCTGAAATCAACGATTCATGCACTATTCAAAGAAAAAGGGGTAGAGGTCTTTCATTATAATACTTGGACCCCCGCGGTTATTGCTTCGCGAATTCCACCTTTGTTTGGAAGAACCACAATACTTCAGGGGCATGGAATAGAATGGAAGCGAACGAAGTACACCCCTAAGCAGCAAAGGCAGGCAAAGAGGCTTGAATCGTTTGTGGCTCATCTGAATCGTAACTGGACAATGTGCTCTCAAGAGCAGACGGAATATTTTAAGGAAGAATACAATATAAACAGCACAACAATAACTGGAGCGGTTAATTTACCCGGAGAACCCCAATCAAGCGATGTTTTAGAACGTTTTGGTATCATTCCCAATAATTATATAGTTTATATGGGGAGATTGGTTCAGGACAAAAATCCTGATTATCTAATCAAAGGTTTTATGTCCAGCAAATACGGAAAGAAACAACTCGTAATTTGTGGAAATGCAGCCCCAGGATCGTCTTTTGAAGAAGAACTTCATGAACTTGCTAAGAACTGTTCTAATATTATTTTCACAGGTTCCGTCTTTGGTGCAGATAAAGATGTAATTCTGAGAAATTCATGGGTTTATTGCCTTCCTTCAACCCTTGAGGGACTACCAATCTCCCTCTTAGAAGGCATGAGTTATGGCAAAGTATGTATTGCTTCTGATATACCAGCTAACAGAGAGGCTTTAGGAGATGGCGGAATATGGGTGGAAAAAGAAAATGCAGAAGCAATAACAGCAGTGCTTAATAATTTGTATGATCATTATGAGGATTACAAATGGCAAGGCGAGTCGAATAAAAAACGAGTTGCCACTCATTTTTCATGGGAAAAGAAGGCGGAAGAATATGTGGATTATCTAAACGGTGTTTTGAATAAATAGTATTTGATTTTGACATGTATAATAAGAAACTAAAAGTTATTGTATTGACGCAACAAGATACTTTCTTTATCCCCACGAACATATTAAAGGCTTCAAAAGTCTGCAATATTGTTGAGGTGGTGGATAATAAAGCCAAGCATACGCTGGAGAATAAACTGTCGGATATGCTGAAATGGTTTGGCTTCTGGCAGTGCGCCAGGATGGGTGCCAAAACCATTTGGCGCAAGATACAAGGCTTCCTGGACAGTATATGCGGATACAAGCTTTATGGCGGTAAGTGCAATATTGCTCATGCTGCAAAAATAATAGGTGCTGATTTCAGAGTGGTGAAGAACTTGAATTCAAAAGAGTATGTAGAGCATGTTCGTGAGATAGCACCGGATTTGATTATATCTTATTCTGCACCTCAGATTATCAAGCCAGAACTCCTGGGTGTTCCTAAGTATGGAATCATTAATGTTCATGGAGCGTTGCTGCCCAACTATAGAGGTTGTATGCCTTCATTCTGGTATCTGTACAATGATGAGAAGCTCGGAGGTGCAACAGTTCATTATATGAGTGCAGCTATTGATGATGGTGATATTTGCCTGCAGGGAAGTGTGGATATTTCTGATTGCAAGACCATGTTCCAACTGATGAGAAAGACCAAGGAGCTTGGAGGCGAATTGATTGTAGAGACCATCAAGAAGATTGCAGACGGAACGCTTGTAACACGCCCGAATGATACAAAGAATGGCAGCTACTTTACATGGCCTACTGTGGAACAGGCTAAACAGTTTAGGAAAGGAGGGAAAAGATTAGTCTAATGGCTAGAGAGAAGATTAATTGGTTGTCAATACTTCAGGGGTGGGCCATGCTCTGGGTGGTTATCGGTCATGCTCCATTGGGTAACATAGGAGAAGGTCCAGCCTATGAATCCTTATTGTACAGGATAGCCTACTCTTTTCATATGCCATTGTTTATGATGGTGTCCGGATGGCTTTTTTATCTTACCAGATTGAAGTCCCAAGAACTGAATGGGGGGGGCAAATGGTCTTATAGTCAGATTATAAAGGATAAGGCATTGCGTTTACTTCTGCCTGGATTTGTGTTTAGTTTCGTAGCGTATTTGTTTAAGATTGTATTCCCATCCGCAGTTAATCGAACGGTGTCTTTTAACATTGAGGAAATATTACGCACTTTATTATATCCGGTTGAGAATCCATTTCAAGAAATCTGGTTTATAATTACTCTATTCTTTTTCTTCTTGTTAACACCATTTTGGAAATTTGTCTTAGATAGGAAGTGGCTAATGTGTTGTTTCCTGCTTGTGTTTACGACATTATTCTTTTACCATCCTCAAACAGAGTTTCTTTGCATTGGAAGAATTTGTAGTCATGGGATATGGTTCTATTTAGGCCTTGCGATTTCTAAAGAAGATCTGGTGGACAAGGTGATTTCTAAGAATTCTTGGGCGTTTCTTGTGCTTGGGTTAGCTGTTTATATCTCGGGGTATGTTACTTGTGATTTTTTAAAAATAGTTGGAGGAATAGTTTTCTCGATAGCTTTTGCTCTTATAGCTGATATACACTTTTCTAAGTTATTTTCCAGTTTTAGGAATTATACGTACCAGATTTTTTTGATGGGTATATTTGCGCAGGTATTTGTAAAGATTATATATAGAAGCTTATCCCTACCATATATTGTGTCATATGTGTTATGTATTCTAGCGGGACTATACATTCCTGTGCTAGTATCTGTTGTTTCCAAGAAAATTAATTGGAAACCGTTGCTTATTTGCATGGGGTTGAAGTAAACAATTTTTTATTTAGAAAGTATATTAATGGCTAAAGAAACAAATAAAAGAGAAAGAATACACTCGATAGATTTATTAAAGTTTCTGGCTGCTCTTTTAATAACAAACAGCCATATGGGAGCACTGTATCAGCCCAAATATTCAATGTTGGCAACAGGCGGTGCTATAGGTGACGCATTATTCTTTTTTTGTTCCGGGTATTTGTTGTACCTTGGTAAAAATGCAGACTTGTTTAACTGGTATAAGAGGAGGGTAAACAGGATTTTCCCTACAATTTTCGCAGTCGCTTTAATCAGTATAGTATTTCTTGGCGCTGACCCATCATTAAAATATACCATAGTAAACGGTGGCGGATGGTTTGTTCAGGCAATCTTTGTCTTTTATTTCATCTTCTGGTTTGTCAAAAGGTACTTCTCGGAAAGGATGTGGTTGGTATATATTATCTTGACTGTCACTATCACTGCATGGTTTGTATGGTTTTGGAACAAAGATGTTTTTGTCCTTTATAACGGGACATATCTTAGGTGGCCGGTATATTTCACAATTATGTTGATGGGCGCTTCTGTTCGGAAAAGAGAAACAGAGATGCTTCATGATAGCGCTTGTAAAGAAAAGAGTCTATGGATGTGGTTAGGGGTATTAGTTGTACTCCTGTTCGGGTATTATGGCTACCAACTTCTTGAGGACAATGTGCCTTTACTTAAAGAAACGCAAATAATCTTGGTCCCCGTACTCATGGCAATTATATTTATATTCTATAAGATTTGCTCAAACCGTAAAGTGTTGGGCATTTATAGGAGTAAATCTTTGTACTGGGCCTTATACGGAGTTTCTGCATGCTGTCTGGAGATATATTTAAGTGGAGGATTTGTATTTGGACTTGGTGAAAGAATGATAAAGTACTTCCCGGTCAATATCCTTATTACTTTTATTTTAGTCTTTGTTGTAGCATATTTAGTGAAAGTATTCAGTAATTTCCTGAGTCAGACATTTAAATCAGAAGACTATGATTGGAAGGGCATGATAAAACTGTAAACTTGTGCTATGTCAAGACATCTACGGCATCATATTTCATATACGATACTCACTTTCCTTGTTCTTTCTTGTGGAAGTGTGGCTAAAGTGGGCGACGATAATTCCAAACAACACGGAGAAATTGTAGAGGAGCATGTAGATCTCACTCCTAAAGACGACCGTGACATTCTCATAATCTGTACAGGAGACAGCTTTACAGAAGGGATGGGAATGAAAGGTGCAGGTTATGCAAATTATGGTGAAAACCCTTATCCTGCTCAACTATGCAAGATGTTAGTTGATGCCGGTTATAAGTGCGTAACCGTTATTAATCAGGGACAAGGAGGAGAAACTGTTCCCACGATGGCGGCAAGAACAGGGGGAGTGGATTGTTATATAAGAAGTGATTTTCATTTTCCGGCATATAGCAAACGCATCCTAATCAATTCGACAGATGATTGTAAGTTCGTAATTGCGTTTGATAATATGAAGGATGATAAATATGGCGTAGTCTTTACGGACACCAAGCCTGTTACAAATCCAATCGTCATTGATGATCAACAATATATAATGACAGTTGAGCATGATGAAAAGTGGACTAAACATTATAATTATATACAAAGGACAGAGGGAGATACTACCACTTTCATTCCCAAAGGTGCAATTATAAAAACAAACAGCCCCAAAAACCCTGATATAAGCATTCTATATGGCGGACTAAATGGAAGCAATGAACTCAGTTTCGAAAAGTGGGCATCTTTGATGGATGCTTGTTTAAGTACAAGTGGCGGTAAAGGAATCGTGATGGGGAGTACTCATCGTATATGGGAAAGTTGGCTTGATATTGAAGGTGCAAATAGAGAAGAAAAATACCAATCTTACAAGCGTAAGGCTGTGGCCCGTTTTGGTCAAAGGTTTTTAGATTTGTATGAGCTTTTCTTCAATTATGCCACTGGGTATTGTTTGGATGCTGGTTTTTTTGAAAACAAAACTGAAGAAGAATTAAACCAGATTAGAGAGTTAATGAGTAATCACATTGTTCCCAAAGAGTTCTCTTATGATGGGGCTCATCAAGGAGATGTACACCTAAACAGAGAAGGCTATTATGTGGTGTCAAAGTTGGTGTTTGATAGACTGATAGCATTGGGTTATCTATAGACATAGAGTGATGGTTGATTAGTGGGAGATTGATGCATATTATAGAAATTATCGGGACATTTGCGTTTGCTATTAGTGGAATAAGGCTGGCAGCCTTAAAACACTTTGATTTATTCGGTCTCTATATTGTAGGGTTGGCAACAGCAGTAGGAGGAGGAACGATACGGGACTTGTTATTAGGGGTTAGACCTTTCTGGTTTACTGATTTAATTCCCCTTTGGGTAGTTCTAGTCTCTTTAGTATTTTTTTATTTCTTTCATCCGCTGATTAATAGAATAGCAGGTACTATCTTTCTTTTTGACACCATAGGATTAGGCATATTCACCGTATTGGGGTTGACGAAAGCGTTAGATTGCGGATGTTCTTATGTGATATCAATTATCATAGGAGCAATAACAGGAGCTGGCGGCGGAGTAATAAGAGATATATGCATTAATGTAGAACCCCTAATCTTCAGAAAAGAGATATATGCGCTTGCGTGTATTATTGGTGGAATAGTGTTTTATCTGATGGAGAAATTTACAGGAAGCCCAATAATGAATAAAGTTGGATGCATGATTAGTGTGATAGTGACAAGAGTCTTATCCACTAAATATCATTGGCAGTTGCCACTAATAAAACTAAAGAAATGAAACTTATTGATGGAAAACAGATTTCTGCCTCGTTGAAGGCAAAGCTGACAGAACAGGTTGCTACTTTCCCTGAAAAATACGGTCGCGTGCCGCACTTGGTTGTTGTACGTGTGGGTGAAGATCCGGCAAGTGTGGTGTATGTTAGGAATAAAGCCAAGGCTTGTGAGGCATGTGGCATGAAGAATACAACCATTGTCAAGGATGAGAATATATCAGAGGCGGAACTACTTGATTTAATACGTTCGCTGAATGCAGATGATACGGTGGATGGAGTGCTGGTTCAGTTGCCATTACCAAAGCATATTAGTGAAGCCAAGGTTATAGAAACTATCTCTAAAGAGAAGGATGTAGATGGCTTCCATCCCTTGAATGTAGCTGGCCTTTGGCAGAAAACTCCTCATATGGAGCCTTGTACCCCCAAGGGCATCATGTATCTATTGAAAGAGATGGGTATTGACCCCAAGGGTAAACGAGCAGTTGTGATAGGGCGAAGCAATATTGTTGGCCTGCCTGTTGCCAAGATGCTGCTGGATGCAAATGCGACAGTTACTCAGTGTCATACCAGAACGGTTGATATGCCTTCTGTTACCCGTCAAGCGGAAATACTTGTTGTTGCTGCAGGTAAGGCAAAGATGGTGACTGGTGATATGGTATCCGATGGCGTTGTTGTGATAGATGTTGGTATGGATAGAGACCCTGAAACAGGTAAACTCTGTGGAGATGTGGATTTTGAATCTGTGGCTCCCAAAGCTTCTGCTATTACTCCAGTTCCCGGTGGTGTTGGCCCTATGACAATAGCTTGCCTGATGCAGAATACGGTGGAGTGTTTTTTGAGAAAAATGGAGAAGTAGTATTAACGAAGAACAAATAATAAATGTATTCAATCATTAAGAGGTGTTTTGACTTTTTCTGTGCATTTATAGCGATTGTTGCCCTTTCGCCAATATTTCTGTTGACCATTATCGGGATATTAGTTAGTGATTGGGGCCCAATATTCTATAAGGCTAATCGCATAGGAAAGGGGAATAAACCTTTCAAGATGTACAAATTCAGGTCAATGAAGGTGCTTAAAGCTCCAAAGAAAGGTTCTGAAGCCAGCCTTAGACCTGACGAAGATAGAATTTTTCCGTTTGGTCATTTTATTCGCAAGGCTAAGATTGATGAGTTGCCTCAATTGATCAATATTCTGAATGGAACCATGTCTATTGTTGGCCCAAGGCCTGTTGCTGAAGACCAATTTGATATGTTCCGCTATGGCAAGTGGAATGAAGCCGCCAAGGTACCAGTGGGTTTAAGTGGACCAGCAGCTTTGTACGATTATATCTATGGTGACCAGATTACCGACGAAAAGGAATACATGGAGAAGGTATATCCCACAAGACGTGAATTGGAATATACATACGTTCAGAAAGCAGGTATAGGGTATGACCTAAAGATGATTGTCTATACTGTCATTTGTATATGTTACGCCCTCGTTGGTAAAGAGTGTTCTTGGATTCTCAACGAGTTGGTTGAAGAGGCTAATAAAACAATGAATCAATAAAGAGATATGAATATACTTGTTACCGGTTCCGCAGGGATGATAGGCGGATATGTTGTCAAAGGTCTCTTAGAAAAAGGTCATATTGTCATAGGAGTAGATCGAATAGCAAAAGATATAAGTCTTCAAGGTCTTACTCAAATAATTCTGGATTTATCTTCAAAAGAAGCAATTATGCAGCTATTTGATGATAAAAAGATTGATCGTGTGATTCATCTAGCTGCATTGGCCCATACCAAAGGTGTGGCAGATACTTCCTGGGAGGCTTTTAAGAAGGTTAACGTTGATTGTGCGGAAAACCTATTCGAAGCATGCGCTAAGCACAATGTGCCAGTACTCTTTATTAGTACTGTGGATGCTATTGGCATGGTGAAGGGTTTGATTACACCTAGTACCAAACTTAATCCTATTTCCAACTATGGTAAGAGCAAAGCAATGGCAGAGGGGCGATTGAAGGAGATTTGTAAGGTTTGGAATATTTACAGGTTCTCGCCCGTATATACTGAAGATGTAAAACGTGATATTCAGAAGCGTTACTACTTGAAATATCCGGATTGGGCCTATCTGATAGGTGGCGGTCAACAGTTTGAGGTGCTAAGCGTACGTAAGGCAGTTGCCTCTATGGTTGATTGGGTAGATAAGGATGTAGACAACACGATTCATATCATCAAAGATGATGAGTTGCTGGATAGCGCCAAGGTAATTGCGGAAGAGCGGGCAGAAGGTAGAGCAAAGCATGTTATACGAATACCTCGCTGGATGGTAGTATGTGGTTATTATTGCATCAAGTTGGTATTTGGAAAGAGTAATAAGACATATTTGGTATTTAAGGCTTTGTGGCCGTTCCGTACTGCGGAGAGTTCAAATGTTTAAGAGTTTAAGTGGTTTAAGAATATGAAATATTTAATTGTAGTAGCGCACCCTGATGATGAGGTGTTGGGATGTGGTGCATCAATTTATAAGTGGGCCAAGAAAGGTGATGTGGTTGATGTGTGTATCATGAGTGCAGAAGCTAAGGCGCGTGCATTTAGGCCGGAAGATAATGAATTGGACGACGACACACATGCTGCCCTGAATTTCCTAGGTGTGAATAAGGAGTATGCGGGCAAGTTCCCCAATATTGAGATGAACACGGTGCCACATCTTCAGTTAGTGCAGCACATAGAAGCGGCCATTAGGGAGAGCGAGCCGGACATTGTAATTACGCATCATCCTGCGGATACGAATAATGACCATCTGCAGACCTCTATGGCTTGCCAAGAAGCTATCCGACTGGCACAACGTCAGCCGGCGGTAAAGCCGCTGAAGGAATTTTGGTATATGGAAGTTCCTTCTTGCACTGAGTGGGCTATTAACAGTGCTATGAAGTTATTCACTCCCAACTGCTATGTAGAGGTGGGGCCTGATGGTGTGCAGGCTAAAGTGAAAGCTCTGAGTATGTATCGTGGCGTGATGCGGCCTTATCCGCATCCCAGAAGTGAAGCATACATTACCGGATTGGCCGCTTACAGAGGCAGCCAGTTTCAACTGGACTATGCTGAGGCATTTGAGATTGTATTACGGAAGTACTGATTATGAATATTACACAAGCATTACTTGATAAACTTACGGCTGAGGCAAAGGCTTCTCCACGGTTACGCATGAATTATGATTTGCGAAACTCAGAAGAGGACCAAAGCCAGAGGATGCTGAATGCAATTGAGCCCGGGAGTCCGTTGGCCATTCATCGGCATAAGCACACATCCGAGACGGTGGTGTGTTTAAGAGGCAGGCTCGTTTGGGAATATTATGATGAACTGGAGCGCATCTGCACAGAGCGCATCGAGCTCTCGCCCAACGGGCAGGTAGTTGCGTTGAACATTCCCGCCGGACAATGGCACACAGTGCGCGCGCTGGAATCAGGATCTGTTATATTGGAAATGAAAAACGGTCCATACGAGCCATTAGGCGTTGAAGATATATTAGGCTAGCATGATAAACCTTTTCATAGAGTTATTGCAAGTAACGCTAGGCACCCGTGAGATTCTATCTCGAGTGCCTTCGTCTGCTGAATGGGTGGCAATTTATAATGAGGCGGAACGGCAAGCTGTGGCAGGTATTATGTTAATGGGATTAGAACGGCTACCAGACAACCAGCGACCGACACAGGCTGTCTTGCTTCAGTGGATAGGTGTTTGTCAGCAGATAGAGGTTCAGAATCAGATTACTACCCAAACATGCAAGCAAGTATGTGATAGACTTGAGAAAGATGGTTTTGTTGCATGTGTGCTTAAGGGGCAGTCCAACTATAGATATTACCCTGCAAGAATGATGAATCGACGGAGTTGTGGGGATATTGATGTGTGGGTAAGACCGCAAAACGATTGTAGAAAACCAGTACGGAAAGTGATTGAGTATGTGCGAGATAATTCCAATATGGATGGTTTATGCTGGTTACATACAAGTCACACAGAAGATAATGGTGTGCCTGTAGAGGTTCATCTAAGAGCTTCTTTTATGAATGAACCTTGTAAGAATAGGCGGTTCCAGAAATATTTTGCAGATATAATAGGATGTTGTACATCAGAGACCATTGATGGTGTTGTAATACATTGCATGAAAGTGGATGAGGATGTGATTTACCAGATGAATCACATCTACCGGCACCTGATAGATGAGGGAGTGGGTTTAAGGCAGGTAATTGATTACTTCTTTTTGTTAACTGTTTGGAGCAAAAATCATACACGTACAAAAGAAGAAACGATGAAGATAGTTTCATGGCTTGGTATGAAGAAATTCGCAGGTGCGTTGATGTATGTTCTTCATGAGGTATGCGGTATGAAAGATGAGATGCTACTTTGTCCAGTTTCCGTTGTGGATGGAGAGTTCTTGATGAATGAAATAATGCTTTCAGGGAACTTTGGGCATAATGATCCAAGAATGACAGAAATATCCGCTAAGAGGGGATATTATAATTCACGCATAAGTCAGGCATTTCGCAGATTTAAGAGGAATATGAGGTTTCTGACTAGCTATCCTGGAGAAGTAATATGGGAACCCATTGTTAGGGTTGAACATTTTGTTTGGAAGAAACTAAAGTTATGGAGATTTTGAGGAATAGTAAAAAAATTAAAAATGAATATGTTCAATTTAGATAAGTTTATTGCGGATTCGGTCACTTACAGACCGGAGAGCATGTTTAAGGGAGACATCGAAGCAAATGCAGAGAAGCTTACCCAGGAGATTAAGGGTAAGAAGGTTTGCGTGATTGGTGGTGCGGGCAGCATTGGCTCCAGCTTCATCAAGGCGGTGTTGCGATTTGAACCTAAGAGCGTTGTGGTGGTCGACCTCAATGAAAACGGACTGGCAGAGTTGGTGCGCGATGTTCGTTCAACAAACGGCCTGTATGTGCCGGATGAGTTTCGCTGCTACACACTGAACTTTGCAGACCCTATCTTTGAACGCATCTTCCGTGAGGAGAAGGGCTTTGATATTGTGGCCAACTTCAGCGCCCATAAGCACGTGCGTTCAGAGAAAGACCGTTACAGTGTGCAGGCATTGATAGAGAACAATGATATCAAGGCTAAGAAGCTGATGGATCTGCTCACGGTTTATCCTCCTAAGCACTTCTTCTGCGTTAGTACGGATAAGGCAGCAAATCCTGTGAATATTATGGGTGCTTCTAAGCGCATCATGGAAGACCTCGTGATGGCATACAACAAGTACTTCAAAGTCACTACAGCACGTTTCGCAAACGTTGCATTCAGCAATGGTTCTCTTCCTGATGGTTGGATTCACAGGCTCCAAAAAAAGCAGCCGCTGGCTGCACCAAGCGATGTAAAACGTTACTTTGTTTCTCCTGAGGAGTCTGGTCAGATTTGTATGTTGGCATGTATCCTTGGCAATGGAGGCGAAGTCTTCTTTCCGAAACTGGGTGAAGACCAGATGCTCACGTTCTCAGCCATTTGTGATGACTTTGTGAAAGCAGAAGGCTTCTCAAAGAAGGAATGTGGAAGTGATGATGAGGCAAAGAAGTATGCCAGCGATATGAGCTATGAAAATACCACATATCCTGTGGTGTACTTCAAGAGCGACACCACGGGTGAAAAAGCATACGAAGAGTTCTATGTACCTGGTGAAAAGATTGACATGCAGCGTTTCAAGGCTCTTGGAGTAGTCTGTCAGACCACTCGCCATGAGATGGCTGAGGTTAATGGATTCTTCGATAAACTGGAAGACATTTTCGCCAAGGAGGACTTCACCAAAGCACAAGTAGTGGAGGCTATCAAAGAGTTCATTCCGAACTTTGAGCATGAAGAAAAGGGTAAGAATCTTGATCAGAAGATGTAATGACAATTAAGTCTATCGTCAAAGGTGTATGGCAGTTCTGCTCATACGTCTTCGTCCCTCAATGGGGCAGAAAGCCTCACGCGGGCGGATAAGGCAGAGTGGGCGGGCGCTTCTGCGACCGGCCTCTCTGCGTGCGGAGCGGAAGGCTCTATGGCGCGATAGCGACACTGTGCCTGCAGCGGGGATAGATGATTAAAGTTTCTACAATGACACAAGAAGAAAGATGGAAAGCAAAGTATGATGAAATAATGGCCTTCATGGCGGAGAACCATAGAAGGCCATCGAAATATTATGCGGAGGAGAGGAACAACTGGAACTGGATGCGCCACCAGCAGAAACTGATGGGAAAAGGCGAAATGAAAGAGGAGAGAGTGGAGTTGTTTGAGAAATTACTAGATTTGTGTGGGGAGTATAGGAGGGTGAATCAATATGTTTAACGAACTCAGAACTCAGAGGTAAGAACTCAGAGGTAAGAACTCAGAGGTAAGAACTCAGAGGTAAGAACTCAGAGGTAAGAACTCAGAGGTAAGAACTCAGAGGTAAGAACTCAGAACTAAGATATGGCAGAGTTTACGGAAATGGTGCATGAGAAATGCCAGGCATTTGGAGATAGGATAATCAAGTTGAATGATTATCTTCTTCAACTTGAAGTTAAGAAGGAAGAACTAAGAGCTAAGAAAGAAAAACGCAAAGCAATTCCGATCTTTCTGCTTTCTATCTCCAATATCTGCAATCAACTTCTTAGGGCTGGCACAAGTATAGGAGCGAATAATGCGGAGGCGATAAACGCTATAAGCAAGAATGACTATCGAAGCAAGAGTCATATAGCTCTGAAGGAGGCTCGTGAATCATTATACTGGATAGAGCTACTGCATAGGAACAAGTATCTTGATGACAAGGAGTTTGAATCAATACATGGTGATTGCGAAGAGCTGGTCAGAATCCTCGTCTCACGTTGCAAGAAGTTGGACGATGATTCTTCGAAGTAAGAACTCAGAAGTAAGAGGTAAGAGGGAGGAGTATAGGAGAGTTAATCAATATCAATAAATTTTTTGAGTAATAGATATATGGCAGAAGGATTATCTCAGCAGGAACTTAACTTGCTTGGGGCAACAACAAATGTGGCTAATAAAATCAGGAACACCAGTCTCTCAAAGTATCAAGGACTGATGCCGCTTTATGAGTTGATTAGTAATTCTATTCACTCTATCAATGAACGTCAGAAAGCCGGTCTATTCCCGGAAGGAGAGACGGGAAAAATCATTGTTCGTATCATAAGGAATGGGAAACCAGAAATACAAGAATCAATACAGACAAATGATGATTACCCAATCAAAGATATTGAAGTCGAGGATAATGGCATTGGAATGAATGACGAAAATTTAAAATCATTCATTGAAGCAGATACTGATCATAAATTAAATATTGGTGGAAAGGGGCTTGGCCGTTTTGTATGTCTAAAAGCGTTTAAATGGCTGTCTGTTAATAGTACATTTAAAGAAGGTAGCTCTTATAAAAATCGTACAATTAATCTTAAGAATACTAGAGAGGGTTTTGAAGGATATGTAGAAAAAACAACTGAACATGAAGAATTCAAGACGATATGTACTCTTCATAATTTTATAGAGCAGTATCAAAAATTTGCCCCGAAGCCTTTATCGGAAATAGCGACAAGGATAATTACGCATTTTCAGTTATATTTCATCCGTAATGAAGTACCTCAAATAATTATTATTAACCAAAACGGAACCTCAATAGAATTAAACCATCATTACAGATTATATTTTAATTCGAAAGTAACTGATAAGGATTTCAATATAGGCGAGGATACATTTACTGTTTATCTGTCAAAAACAAATTCTGCCAATAGTCATAGGTTGCATTATTGTGCCCATAATAGAAGCGTGAAATATGATTGGTTAGGTGGGCAGATTATTGAACTAGGTAAAACTGCTGTTAGAGAGAATGATGAGATTTATTATTATGCGGCCTTTGTAGTTAGTGATGCCCTGGATAAGAGTGTAAGCAATGAGAGGACTGGCTTTACTTTCCCTGAAGTTGATGATGATGATGAGTACGATGCTGAGGAAGTAACATTACCCAAAATAAGAAAAAAAGCAGTTGCTGCCATTGAGTCAATGATTTCAGAATATATTGAGCAGGCAAGGGAACAAAAGATGGAGAGCTATCGAGATGTGGTAAATGCGGAAATGCCTCAGTATCGTGCTGTTTTAGCACATAAACCTGAAAAAGTTAAAATGCTGGCGGCTAATCTAAACAAACAGGAGCTAGATCTTGAACTGTATAAAATTGAAGCAGAATGGAAAGCTGAAATTAGAAGTATGGGGGCTGAGGTTCTTGAGAAAAAGAAAGATGTTACCACAACGGAAGAGTACAAGCAACTCTATGAAGATTATATAACTGGCATGAATGAGATTGGACAGTCAGAACTTGCCCGTTATATTGTACATAGAAAATCTATAATAGATTTACTTGATGTCTTGACAAGTACAGATGGACTTGAAGAAAAATATGCGAATGAAGATTTGGTTCATTGTGTTTTCTTTCCAATCAGGACCACGTCGGATTATGTCCCGTCAGACAAACAGAATCTTTGGTTGCTTGATGAAAGACTTTCATATCATTCATATTTGGCTTCTGATACAATGTTCTCTTCTATGGAAGGGGTTGAAGCTGCAGAAAATGAAGGAGACCGTCCTGATTTGTTCATATTAAATAACGCTTTTGCTTTCTCAGAAGAAAAGGATGCTCCTTACCAATCAATTAGCATTGTGGAGTTTAAAAAGCCTGAGAGGAATAATTATGTTGATAATGACGAAAAAAAGAACCCTTTGGATCAAGTAGAACAATATGTAGATGATTTGATCAATGGTAGAATTAAGAATCGAAAGGGGAGGACAATAACTATTACTAAGGAAACCCCATTTTATATTTATATTGTTTGTGATTTAACTTCTTCGTTGGTTAAGATACTCGAAAGACGAGAGTTTATGAAGACCCCTGATGGATTAGGATATTATAACTTTAAGAACAAGAGATATAATGGGTTTATAGAGGTTCTGTCTTATGAGAAGATAAAAGCAGACGCTAGAAAGAGAAATCAGATATTGTTTGATAAGTTAGGGCTACCACAGGGTAAGTGAAGTATATATATCCACACATCCAGTTTTGCTTTTTTAATCGCGTAAATAAATACGCGTGGCGAGTGTGAAGATCCTGTAGTACAAAGAAGTTGTATGATAAACACGATAGCAGATCTTTTAAAGGAGCTTTCTGATAAAGAAAATCAGCGTCTGAAAGAACTTGATATTACGCATCCTCCCACAATAGGTGCGATGTACGAAGGCTTGACTGCTGATATTATGCAGAAGTCACTGTTTGGTGGGTTGAATCTTGTGGTTGCTAAGAGCAGCTTTATAAAAGGATCAAAAACCGAGTTTGACGTAATACTAGCAGAAGGTGAGGGGGAACCGGTGCCATATACTGACAAGTTTTGTTTTGCCCCAGAACAAGTCTTGGTTGTTATCCAGGTCAAGAAAACGTTTAATGCCAAAGAGCTGGGTGACAGTTATGAAAACCTAATGCGTATACCAGAATTGTATTTGGATGTACCGCCAGAGGAATATATGCTTAGGCTTGCCACTGATTCAGTTCATCATACATTACAGCGTAGTATAGAAGAAGTTACTGGAGGCAAACTATCTTTTGAAGAGGAATATGTTTATCATAGTTTGGTAACAGAAGCTCAACTGCCAGTAACTGTTGTACTTGGGTATAATGGATTAAAAACAGAGTCTTCATTACGTGAGAAGTATTATGAATATATTGCGGGTAAGGCGTCTGGTGACGGTGAAGCTATACGAGGTTATGGACCTAATAACTTCCCGTCATTACTCATTTGCGAAGATAACTCAATTGTGAAGATGGGAGGCTGTCCTTATAATGCTCCATTAAGCAAATCTCCTATGGGCTGGTGGGACTTTATGGCCTCCACTCACTTCAACCCTTTGTACTTGTTTCTTGATATAATTTGGACAAAACTGTCTTATAAGTATGGATTACCCTCTGTGATTTTTGGTGCAGATCTTGAAACACCGAAGATGACGCCATTCTTATCATGCAGAATTTTAAAGAAAGGAGAACGGATTGGATGGGAATTATGGTATCACGATTACGAGAAGAAAGATTTGGAATCAAATAGTGGCACATTAGAGTGGGAACCATTCTTTCTGGACGAGATACAATTTCGCGTGATGAATATTCTTTGTGAGGACTGCGATTTAGATTTTAAAGAGGTGCCGAGTGTCGAGAAAGATGCGTTAGAAGCAGGATACGAATCATTAGATGATTTGATTCTGTCATTATGCAAAACTGGCATGGTGACGAGAGTTGGGGCAGAAAGAATTAGATTGATATCAAGAAGCTGCCAGGTGATGATGATTGGAGATAAGTTTATAATGGGAGAGAATATCTCTGGGAGAATGGATAACTGGCTAATGAAGCATTCCAGCGAGTTCTTCCCCTGGATGAAACAATCCAATATGAGAGAAAGTTAGCCGCGGGCAGGACAGACAGAGTGGGCGCACGCCCTGGCGGGCGGTCTCTCTGTGTGCGGAGCGGAAGGCTCTTTGGGGCAACGCCCCAATGTGCCTGAAGCGGGGATTAAGAGAGGATTGATTAATAAAAGCAATAACGAAGAACCAGTATGGATAGTAGAGTATATTATGGAGAGTATTCTTTGAAGCATTGGATAAAAATGATGCTGTCGAGGAATATTATCCTACCCGAATACCAGCGAAGTTTTGTGTGGGAGGAGAAGGATGTGAGAAGACTTGTTGATTCTATACATCATGGTCAGTTCGTGCAACCTGTAACCATTGCCTTGTATAAAGTGGATGAGGGAATGCCTGGGCAGAACCTGATAATAGATGGTCAGCAACGTCTATCTTCTATATTGCTGGCATACTTGGGCTATATGCCTGACAAGAACAAATTTGAGAAGCCTGAGATTCTGGCCAGTGATGAAGACGATGCAGCAGATGAGGCTCTTGATGAGACAACGAGAAGAGGACCCATCAAATGGCGGTTTGGCGAACTGTTTGAGGATGGCGGTGATAATAACGAAGGGGCTATCAGGAAAAGAATGGAAAAAGATTCGCGATATTTTCCGCTTGACTTGAATCTACCAGAGGGTTTCTTTGACAAAACATTCTTGGGTTATAGCTATATTGTACCTTCAACGGCAGATGCTCATGTTATTCAAAGAGGTTTCTCGCAATTGTTCAGAGACATTAATTACTTTGGCAAGAAACTATCTGCACTTGAAAGCCGCCGTTCTCTTTACTACCTTAACGCGGATTTGTTGCCCTATCTGGAAGGTCAGACTACTGACAAGAAGGATGTTTTGTGTAATATGCGGTTGGTAGATAAGATGCAGCCTATCAAGATAGACTTTGTACGCTATCTCTCTATTATTTCACAATACACTATTACGGAAAATCCTGACAAGGTGCTGGTGGGCTATTCTGCCTCTTCAACACGTGAGAGTTTTTATGCAGACTATGTGTCTTATCTGTTAGGGCTGGAGCAAGAAGACAGAGAATGGAAGTTTGACGGTTTTAGCTTTGCTGATACTTTCCCACAGCAGTGCTGGAAGGAACGATATGAGCGGTTGAGGGAGTCAGTAGAAAGGCTGAGACCCATGTTTAAGATTGCGGAAAAGAAAACGGATGCTTTTGCATCTTGGATTGATGCTGACTATTGGTTCTTCGGTTTGATATATGCTATCGTTTTTGCCGGAAAGACTTTGAAAGATGACCTCACGGGTCTTGACAAGGTGATAAATGAAGAGATTGCAGAGAAGAAGGATTGGGATTATTACGCAAAAACGCCTAACAGATTGGGCAATTTGCGTGATCGTTTAGGAAGGTCGATAGATATCATTTGGGAGTATGTTCAGTGAGGTACACACAGACTTTATACTAAACCCTTTGATGGATGTGCTTGCTGAAGGTGTTCATGCATGCACATCATTGCCTGTGGGTATTGAGAACAGCGCTCTGGGGGAGTATTTCATGCAGTCGCTGTTTCTGAGGGTTACGGGTGCGCAAGAGCAGAAGTTGAAGTGTATTTGCTGGGTAATGGCTACGAATGACTACCATTATAGGTATGACTTGTTGAACGCGAAGAACTATGGCGAATGTTCGGAGTATAAGCATAAAAAGGGAATCTATGTGGACTTGTGTAACCTTATACAAGGGTATGACAGTAAATTTACGCCATTAGACGTTCTAACAGATTTGCCCATCTCGGAAGAACGAGAGTCTGAGCTTAGAAGTAAATGGGAGTATGAGGTTGATGACAGCCGGAGGAAGGAAGCGGAACATATCATTGCAGAGAAAACCAAAAAGGGAGAAACGCTGGATCAAGAGGACAAGGATGAAATCTTGAATAATCTTTTGAGAAAGATTTATCCCGAAAAAGAATGGAGAGAACGTTTGTTCAAAGAGAAGAAGGTGCAGTTCGTAAAGGATATTATTCAGCGATTGATGGCAGTGGTAGAGCATTCTCCGCTGACGGCATGGAATTACAGGGAGTTTCAGTTCTTCAAAGAGCACTGGCAGGATGTGGTGAATGAAAAGCAACTCATACTGACAGCCAATGAGTTCTTGGGTTCTGGACTACAAATGTTCTATAAGCAGTTGGTATTTGAACAAAGAAACAGGGTAGCGCACAATACTGCGTCGTACCTGAAAGATATACCAACGCTTGACACTCTGGCAGACAAAGGTTATGTGTATAAGAACTATTTCTTCCGTTTCGCTATACTGTTGGTGATAGATGAGGTGTTTACCCTGATGTTTAGGAGGTATAGGGAATTGGGATTGAAGCAATTATAGCGTGTGTGGGTGAATGTCTTAAAAAAGAATAATTATTCCAAAGGAATGCAATATAATACAGACAGAATCGTTAATTTTGCAAAATATAACGAAAGAAAATATTAAATATATATGAGACTGACAATAAGAGACTTTAAATCTGTGTTGCAAGTTGATGGCTTCAGCTTTTCGCCATTGACTATGTTGGCTGGTGTAAACAGCAGTGGTAAGACATCTTTGGTGCAGGCATTACTCTTGTTGAAGCAAACACTAGGCAGCGACAGTAAGAAACCCCTGCAACTGCAAGGGCCGTATTTGTTTGCGGACTCTCTGACAGATTTGATATTCAAGAAGTACTATAAGGGCACTATCGTATTTGCGTTAGAGCTGGAAGCAGATGAGATTGAGAATCGTGCAGACTTTGTCAAGTACTCACCATTGGATGATGAATCACTAACGGGTATTTCGCTTCAGGTATCTTTTAATACCAATGGTGACATACATGTTAAGGAATTTGCATGCACTTTGTTATTTGGTGATGCTGGAATAGAGACATTCCAAGTGAAGCGTCGCAATAGTCTCTACGATGTCTCATTCAGTAATACGATACTTCTTGGAGGAAATCTGGATTTACCTGTTATGAGACGTAAGTTGGAAGCATGTGTGCTTGAATTCACCAATTTTATCCCGCTCTACGTTGACACATCAGAGAAAGACGGTAGCCGCACTTATTCCATTCCCGTGATGAAGGATTTACTTACGGCATTGACGGCTTTGTTTGGGAAGATGGAGTATCTTGGCCCCAGCAGGGTGGAACCAGTGCTGGCCAAAAGTTATGGTAGTCTGTCGTTTGAAAATGTAGGAATTCATGGTGAGAACACTCGGTTCCTACTCAATCAGTGGAAGAATAGACCGGTGGATGGCTATGATGAGACTTTGACACAAGTGGTAAGCCGTTGGGTTTGTGACCGTATGGGAATGGCTCAGTCGTTCGAGGTGTTGAAGGATTCCAATATGTTATATAGGACTGTTGTGATTAATACGATGGGAGCGAAGGTGGATTTGATACACATGGGATATGGTTTAAGCCAGATTCTTCCGATAGTGGTTCAAGGGTTACTGACGCCCAAAGGTGGAACTTTCGTGGTTGTTGATCCTGAAGCACATCTGCATCCACAAATTCAAGGTATGCTGGTGGATTTCTTTATTGAATTGACAGAGAAGGGACGTAAGGTGGTGGTTGAAACTCATAGCGACCATATTGTGACACGGCTGCGCCGTAGGATTGCAGAAGGAAAGGTTTCGCCAGAAAAGGATGTCAATCTGTGCTATGTGGAGAATGTGAACGGACAAAGTTTGTATGTGAGTTGTAAGATAGACAATCAAGGTACGTTTACTTCTTTACTGCCAAAAGGATTCCTGGACTCGCAGGACGAGGATTTCAAAGCAATTGTTAAAGCAAAACTGGCTGAGAAGCGATGAAGTGTGTGGTGGCCATAGATTTGCCATTGCTGACTGCGGTGGATTGTTCTTCTCCAGACCTCGCTTTTCGGAGGTTGGAGGAAACTACTGATATTATTCACGAAGTTAGTGCTGGGAAAGGATTCATTTTGTTTAGGGATGCACTGTACGAAATGCTTTTTGGGCATAGCCGTTTCCCGGAATTGTTTTGGAAAGAGATTTCTAATGTGAACTTCGAGTCCTATCAAGATGATGGGGACGCATCGATAGTTTCAGCAGCTCCTAATGTGATTAACGTTGGATTGGCCTCTGAGGTTGAATCAGAGATGAAGACCCAGTTGGTGGCCATTCATAAACAAAATGATTCGACGGATACAGCCTATATTGTGGAAGCGGCCAGAGGTTTTGGTAAGAATGACTCCCTGGAAACAGTTATCCGTTCATCTGTCAAGACACATGATTTGCTCAATGTGACAGGTGGAGATGCAGTAAAAAACTATTTCAAGAAGTTCCATCCCGTGCTTGTGCAATTAAAGCACCATCAGTTTGCCTACAAGATTGATGGAAAGGATGTGTCTCCTTTCTCTGCATACGATCCGAACGATACGAAAGAAGCAGAAGGTCTGCTTGCCAAGGCAATGGATGATTATGAAGGGGATTATACACATAGCAATCCTCCCGAAGCTCTTTATACTTGGGATGCAGTGAACAGATGTTACGTTTGCTTTCACCATTCAGGCAACTGGGAGTATCATGGCTATGATTTGCAATCTCCCTATGCCGAGGTCCCTCCGTATATAAAGCTCAAGTATCATATAGAGAAATAGTTTGGGTATCTCAACAAAAGGCTTTAATAGCACCGCACGAGCGCGGGAAAAAATAATTAAGAACTTACAACAAGTATCATATCACGGCAGCTGCATTAATTTGCGGCTGTTGTGCGTTAAATGGAAAGGAGCAATCTATGTTTGAACAGATCAATGAAGTTACAATTAAGGGCGGTTACTTTGAAAACGCTGTTCCACTTAAATTGTTTGAGAAACGCTTTAATGTTTTGTATGGCAGGAACGGTAGCGGCAAGACATCCATTTCGCGTGCTTTTGCAGAATTCAAGAAACCGGATGAAGAGATTGAAGGTGAACGCAAATTCACTGTCACATTTAATCCGGCTTTGGGAGATGAAGACAAGAAGCGGATATTCGTGTTCAATGAGGATTATGTGAACAAGAAAGTAAGGCTGGATGAAAACGCGGACGGTCTTGGCACTATTGTGATGCTGGGTGATGCGGCAGACATACAGGGGCAGATAGATGTTAAGACTGCGGAATTGGCTGGTATCATAGCGGCATTCACACCATTGGAAACGGCTCATAACAGGTATGCTAGTGAAACTGATGAGATTTCGCCAAATAAACTGTTTAACGACCTGAAAAACGCCCTGAGTGATTGGGCACGTAAAGATTCTGAGATAAAGGGAAATAGAAGAAACACAAGTCTGAGCGACGGTGTTGTTACAGACATCAAAGATTCTGCCGGCGAGTTTGACCCTGCACTTGATATTGCAGAACTGCAAAGGGATTTCACTTCTGCGGTGGGTGTTTTTCTGGCCGCATCGCAAGGTGAAAGAATAACGTGGAGATGCACAGTGGCTACACAACCAGAGAGCTTAGAGAATTTCCGTAGTCTGCTGAACCAGAAAATAGAAAAGCCCGAACCCACGGAGAGAGACAGAGTAATAGTGGAGCTGATGACCAGCGTGGCGGATGCTCACTATGTGAATGAGGCAAGAGAAAGATTTGGGAAAGAAGAGACAACTTACTGCCCGATGTGTATGCGCGGCATAAGTGCTGAGGAGAAAGAAGATCTTGTAAGGCGCATCAGTAGGCTTATGACAGACCGCGTGAACGAGTATCAGCAGCAACTTGCCTTGATGAAGCGCAAATATGAAGATGTGGCGATAGACTTGACTCCCATAGGCACCATGTTCCGTGCAGAGAAAACAGCTGTGACAGGTGCGATGGCTGCATTGAATGGCTTTCTTGCAGGAGTACGGAATCAGATTGACGCCAAGAGCAATAACCCCTACGGTGAGGAACAATATGACTATGATGAGGCTGTATTGACTGATCAGATTACGGCATATAACAATGCCCTAAATGCCCTCAAAACCAAGGTGGATGAGTATAACCGTAGTATTGACGAGAAGGAAGCAAAGAGAGCAGAACTGATACTTCAGAACAAGAAAGTGGCTTATTACAGCCATAAGGCAGCCTTTGATGCATATTACACAGCTAAAGCGGAGAGTGAGGCCAACGAACAGGAGTATAACACCAAGAAGGTCGCAAAAGAAGCATGCGAGCAGGCGATAAGAGACCTTGAGCAAGCGAAGAAGTTTGTAAACATTGCTCAGGACATCATTAACAAGTATCTATCGTATGTGTTTTATGATGACCAAAGGATGAAGCTGGTTGCAGGTGACAACCTTTACACGCTACATGTGAACGGACAACCGATTTCTCCTTGCAAGGTTTCTGCAGGTGAGCGAAACATTCTTGGGCTTTGTTACTTCCTGGCCAGTATGTTTGAAGGCAGAGAAAAGGGACATGAGTTTGATGAAGAGTTACTGGTGGTTGTGGATGACCCCATATCTAGCTTTGACTTTGAGAACAAAGTGGGTGTGGCATCGCTTATCAGGATGGTGAGTTGCGATGTGCTGGAAAAGAATCCGAACAGTAAGATTCTCATTATGTCGCACGACCTTCAAACCGTGTTCAACTTACAGAAGGTAAAAGCGGAATTGCATATACCAAATCCGGAGCAGGTGGATGAATTGGCTGAAAAGGCCATAAAGACGATTACTCAGCGGAAACGGAATGAGTATAAGAAACTGTTGGACAATATATTTGCCTTTGCCAACGGAGATGTTGACGGGAAGGATATATCCATTGGCAACCAGATGAGAAAAGTGATGGAAGCGTATGCTACGTTTGTATATAGGAAACGGATGGAGGACGCTTTCCACAATGAAGATATTCTGGTGCCTATCCCAGGAGATAAAAAGAAATACTATAAGAACTTTATGTTCCGCCTGATATTGAATGGTGAAAGCCATGAAGAGGAGAATGTCTATACGCTCAGTAATTTTGACGAGCTCTATACGATAGATGAGAAACGCAGAACGGCAAAATGTGTGTTGCTGCTGTTATACTACATCAATAGACCGCATCTGGCGGCTTACATTGACGATCCTGCACAGTTCGCTACCATAGAAAGCTGGAAAGATAGCGGGCTGGAGGATGTATAAATGTTAAATTCTTACGATTCTATATACATTTTTTAAGATCGGTTCGTCCGTATCATAAAAAAGTTGTAATTTTGCAGCCGCTTTCCGCAAAGTGCGGAGCAAGCGTAAGTAGTTAATTTATAAACAGTTTTTAGTTATGAAGAAACCGGGTAAAAAATTGAAACCGGGGACCAACTAAAAAATTTCTAGAAAATTTGTTGGTCTCCATGCGGAAAAATGTGCTGAGATGGCACATTACGTACGTGTAAACAAATTAAAAATCAAAATTTAAAATGAGATCAACAAATGAATCACAAGGATTACAATGCGGTAAGACTCGATAGAGTCACCGACAAGCAATGGCGGGAAGCCCTGGATGAGCTAACCGTCTATTTGAATTGGCGCCTGGCCGGAAAGACGAAGCGCGGCGCACACAGCGAGAAGGAACTGGGCATGCCTGCCCTGGACTATTACACGGAAGAGGCCGTGGTGAAGCTGATAGAAGGCGAATGGAAGTGGCAAGACCGCTTTACACTGGGCAAGCAGCTGGAAAAGATTGCGGCCGACCTGGTAACCAAGCAGGTGCAGAAGTGGAAGCGTGAGCACCCATTGATGACGGAAGATGGTCAACTGAAGTCTGAAGGCGGAGGTCTGAAGGATGAGGTGGTGCCACAGCGCAAGCCGGAACTGATTGAGTTCACCGACGACATGGAGCAGTTTGCCGGCGTAATGGACGACGATGACCAGGAAGAGTTGGACGAGACCTATAACCTGGTGTACGCGCTGGTAGAAGACGACGATGAACTCTACGCCTTTGTGGGAGCCATAGAGAGCTGCGGCAGCTTTAAGGACTTGCCTGAGTTTATGCGCTGCGATGCCAAGCGCGTGTACAGGCTGATGGAAAAGCTGATGCGCAGAATACGTTCAGCAAAGAAGCATGGTTTAATTTAAATTAAGGAGATGACAATTATGAAACTGTTAGATAAAATAGAGAAATTTGATGCGGAGCGCAAATCCGCAGAAGAGGCATACAAGGAGTTTGGCACCACGCGTGAAGAACACCAGAAACGTATGCTGGAGTTCATCCACAAAAAAAGGGAGGAACAGAAAAAAGGTAAAAAATAAGCATTCACCTTATATAAGGATTTATGGCAAGGAGCCCGGACAGCAATGTTCGGGCTTTTTTGTGCCCGTATGCGAAATGACGTTGCGTTTTGGCACATTGTACCGATGTAAGGCCTGAGAGGCTTGAGTTTCAGGATTCAGGTTTCAGGGTCCAAGACAACAAGAAGTTAAATTTTAAAACGTAACGAATATGAAGCATTTTAGTGAAAAGGAATTCTGGTGCAGGTGCAGCCAGTGCCAGAAGGGTGACGCAGAGATGGGCATTCCGCCCGGTGGTATGATTGGCGGTGTGCCGGAGAACGTAAAGGCGCTAGTGGAGAACGTGCTGGACCCGCTGCGCGAAAAGTATGGTAAGCCCATTCGGGTGAACAGCGGCTACCGCTGCCCGAAGCACAACCTGGCGGTTGGCGGGGCCAGTCGCAGTCAGCATCTCCTTGGAGAAGCTGCTGACATCGCTCCGGTTTCAAGTTTCAGGGTTCAAGATCCAGGTTACAAGGATGAACTGGCGCGGCTGGTTGAGATTATCAAGGAGAACGGCAAGTGGGATCAGATGATTATCTACCCAACGTTTGTGCACGTGAGCTGGAAGCGGTTCGGGCCTAACCGAAAGCAGACGCTCAGGAAGGTAAGTAACGGTTATCAAAAGGTATAGGAGGTACGGGTATGGTACAGATAGAATGGACGAGCGTGGTGCTGGCAGTGATTGGCGTGCTGAGCGGTTGGTTCACCTGGTGGTTGGACCGCCGCCGCCACCGCCAAGAGGTGGAAGGCTTGAAGGCTGACAACCGGCAGAAGGATATGAACCTAAGTATGGATTATGTAAAGGAGTGGCGCACCTACATTGCTGAACCCTTGCAGCGCGAGGTGAGTGAGCTACGACAGGAAGTAAAGGAGCTGAGAGATGCGATACAGAGGATTAACGACTGTGCTTATAGGCGTGAGTGCCCTGTGCTTGGCGGGCTGCGCCGTGCAACGGAACACGAGCAGTAAGGTAGAGGAGTTCAAGGGTTCAAGAGTTCAAGAGTTGAAGGACAGCGTGCAAGTGGAAAGCGTGGCAGTTCAGGATTCGGTGGTGGAGGTTACGACCATTACCATAGACCGGAATGAACAGGGCGACACACTGAAGCAGAGCGTAGTGACCGACCGGCTGAGAACACGGAACAGAGACCGGGTGAAGGATGTGGAAGTGAGAACGGTGGTGAAGACGGATACGGTGTATATCGAACGTCGAGACTCCGTTCGGGTTTCAAGTTCCACGATTCAGGATTCGGGTTCCGCGAAACGAACTTCGCCGGTGGTATCGGCCCTGAAGTGGGTGTTCTGGATCATCGTGGCCATCGGGGCGCTGATGATAGGTTGGAAGGTTAGTAAGGTATTTAAGTTTTTCATTTAACAAACAAAAAGTATAGGAGATTATAGTTATGGCAAAGGTAACAGGAGTGGCCACTCAGCTGAGTGGCAAGGTGGGTCAGCTGATTTACAGGCAGACCAAGTATGGAACAGTGGTGTATGAGGCACCATCAAAGGCAAGCGTGCCGCAGCGCACGGAGGCGCAGATGCAGATTCGCACGCAGTGGGGCAACATGGCGGCCATCTACCGCCAGTTTAACCAGACGCTGAAGAAGGGCTTTGAGGGGCTGAACGGCAAGATGAACGACTACAACGCGTTCATCCAGGCGAACACCAACGTGGTGAAGGTGTATGTGCCCAAGAGCGTGCGCCTGAACGGCGGCAGCGTGCTGGCACCGTATCAGATTACCCGCGGCAGCCTGCCCAGCATTGCGATGCACGTGGGTGAGGGCGGTGCGCTGGTGAGCGACCTGAACGTGGGCAGCCTGGTGATTGGCGCAGAGACGAGCGTGGCGGACTTTGCGAACGCGCTGATAGCCTACAATGATGGCTACGAGGCGGGCGACCAGGTGACGTTCTTCTACGGACAGCAGACGGTGGACGCAGTGACGGGGATTCCGCGCGCCAGGATCTACGGATTTAAGGTGATGCTGAACCCGGGCGACAGCACTCCGCTGTGGGAGGTGGTGAGTGCGCTGGGATTCAGCAGCGTGGGCGGTTTTGTTGGTATGGACCGCGCGATTGAGGACGGTGCGGCGGTGTGGGTGCACAGCCGCGAGGACGGCACAGGCGGCGTGAAGTGCAGCACGCAGTTCCTGTATGTGGACAGCAGCCTGCTGGCGGGCTACCAGACGGCGGAGGCCATGGAGGGCGCTGCGAACAGCTATGGCGGCATCAATGCCAGCGCAGTGTATCTGAACCCGCGTTCGAGCGGACGGGTTGGCGCGGTGACGGTGGTGCCTTCGGTGCCGAGTGGAGGCAATGGCACGCAGAACTCGCAGAACTCGCAGAATGGGGGCGATAATTCGGGTGGTTCTTCGAACACCGGTGGAGGTTCCGAGCAGACTGTGACTGTGGCGGCGCCTACCATCACGGGTGATAGCACCTTCGCCGACACGGGTACCGTGAACATATCGGCTGAGAGCGGTGCGGAGATTCACTACACGCTGGATGGATCGGCCCCGACGAGCGCGAGTGCGCTGTACAGCGGGTCTATCACCCTGACTGATACGACTACCGTGAAGGCGGTGGCTGTGAAGGATGGTGTGACCAGCGAGGTGGCCAGCATGACGTTCACGAAGTCGAGTGCCGGCGGGGATGGAACGGACTTTGATTAGGAGTCGGTTTCAGGATTCAAGTAGGGGCTTTCGGGCAGTGATGCTCGAAGGCCCTTTTTTTGTTTGTATCGGCCTTATCGGCCAGCCTGATTACCAGCCGCAGGGTGATCTTCGTTCCTAACACCGAGATTAAGGAGGAACTGGCGAAGACCAGCATCAACATCACCTGCTACGACCGCAACGGTGAGATTGTGAAGCGCGTGACCAGCAGCGACGAGGGCAACGTGGAGGATCCGGAGGAGGACAATGGCTCTTCGAGCGGTTCAAGTAGTTCAAATGGTTCAAACGGTTCAAGTGGTTCAAGTGGTTCAAACGGTTCAAACGGTTCAAGC
>Ga0265298_10001833_pt1 | contig 30916 bp, 24 predicted proteins | sample AusTroGonzalo_MG_3_FD_193486 | JGI IMG/M metagenome (GOLD analysis project Ga0265298, IMG submission 193486) | Bovine rumen microbial communities from tropical cattle in Woodstock, Queensland, Australia - Gonzalo_01 | ecosystem: Host-associated > Mammals > Digestive system > Stomach > Rumen ... | reverse complement strand
GATCCGGCTTCCGGGAAGTTCACGGTGACCAAAGAGACCGAAGACGGTTGCCAGATCCTCGAATTCAAGGGCAAAGCCCTGCTGACCTGCCTGGCATCGGCTGTGAAGCCGCGCTACATGACTGTGGGTGGCATCGTGGATGCCTATGGCAAGGAAGTCGAGGTCTGGGGTGCCGACCGCATCGACGTGCCCGAGACCGAACTCGGCCTCAAGGGTTCTCCGACCAAGGTGGTCAAGTCGTTCACGAAAGAGCTCAAGGAGCCCGGCCAGGTCCACGAAGTGGACGCGGAGGAAGCTGTGGAGCTCATCGTGGCGAAACTCAAGGAAAAACACATCATCTAACCGTCTAATACTGTAACGCTATGGATTTTTCTGATTATAAAGACATCTATGTATTTGCCGAACAGCGTGACGGTGAGATCCAGCCGGTCGCCCTGGAGCTGATCGGGAAAGCCCGTGACCTGTCGCAGGTGACGGGGGAGAAGGTGGTCGCCATCCTCGCCGGTTGCGGCATTGCCGACAAGGCACAGACCCTCGTGGCCTACGGTGCCGACAAGGTGGTGGTCATCGACGCGCCCGAACTCAAGGATTATGTGACCGAGCAGTACACACAGGCTGTTTTCCAGGCTGTCAACGCCTTCAAGCCGTCGATTCTGATGTATGGCGCCACGACCATCGGCCGTGACCTTGCGCCGCGCATCGCCGCCCGTCTGGGCACTGGCCTGACCGCCGACTGCACCAAGTTGACCATCAACGAAGAAACCCACGAATTCGAGATGACCCGTCCGGCTTTCGGCGGTAACCTGATGGCCACCATCAAGTGCCCTGAGCATCGTCCGCAGATGTCGACGGTGCGTCCGGGCGTGATGCCGAAGGCGGAGCCTGACTTCAACCGCAAGGGCGAGATCGTCGCATTCCAGCCTAAGTTCGACGCTAGCAAGTTCATCGTGAAGCTTGTCAAGACCGTCAAGAGCCAGAAGACCGCCGTCGACATCGCCGACGCAAAGATTCTTGTGTCGGGCGGCCGCGGTGTCGGTTGCAAGGAAGGCTTCGAGATGCTGCAGGGCCTGGCAACGGTTCTGGGCGGTGAAGTGTCTTCCTCGCGCGCCATGGTCGACGCCGGCGTGATGCCGCACGAACGCCAGGTGGGACAGACCGGTAAGACGGTCCGTCCGGCCGTGTATTTCGCGCTGGGTATCTCCGGTGCCATCCAGCACCTGGCCGGCATGGAAGAGTCCGAGACCATCATCGCGGTCAACAAGGACAAATTCGCGCCGATTTTCAGCGTGGCTGACCTGGGCATCGTGTGTGACCTCAACAAGGTCGTTCCGTTGTTGACGGAACGCCTGAAGAAGGAGCTTGCCCGGTAAATGGTCTTTGCCGACCTTTTCTTCCTCTTTGCCTTCCTCCCGGCATTCGCGCTTTGCTATCTGCTCGCGAGCCTGGCGGAAGGCAATAGAGTGAAGAATGGTGTACTGGTCGTCTTCTCGCTCATCTTTTATGCGTGGGGTGAACCGGTCTACGTTTTCCTGCTGATCCTCTGTGCGTTGTTGAACTGGCTGATGGGCCGGGGCATCGACAGGGAGGGTCGCGGGAGGACGCTCTGGCTCGTCGTGGGCCTGGCCGTGAACCTGGCCATCCTCGGCACTTTCAAATACCTGGGCTTTTTCGCCGACCTGCTGGGCCGCTGTGGGCTGGCGGTTTCCGTTCCGGAGATCGCCCTGCCCATCGGCATCAGTTTCTATACCTTCCAGTCCATCTCCTACCTGGTGGATGTTTACCGACGGGAGAGCCACGCCCAGAAGCGTTTCTGGGACCTGTTGCTCTATATTTCGATGTTCCCTCAACTGATTGCGGGACCGATCGTGCGCTACGGCACTATCGCGAAGGAAATCAATCACCGCAAGGTGTCCTGGCTGGACGTGGCGGACGGCAGTTTCCGCTTCCTGGTGGGCCTCGGCAAGAAGGTCATCCTGGCCAACCAGCTATCAGAGGTTTCCGACCAGTTCTTATCCGGTAGCCTCGAGGGATTGTCCACTGCGGGTGCCTGGGTGGGCCTGCTGGCCTTCTCGCTGCAGATTTACTTCGATTTCTCGGGCTACTCCGACATGGCCATCGGTATCGGCCGTTGCCTGGGATTCCATTTCAAGGAGAACTTCGACCATCCGTACTGCTGCGCTTCCATCACGGATTTCTGGCGTCGCTGGCATATGTCGCTGGGCAGCTTTTTCCGCGACTATCTCTACATTCCGATGGGCGGCAACCGCAAGCATCAATGGCTGAACATCCTGGTGGTCTGGTTCCTGACGGGCATGTGGCACGGTGCCAGCTGGAATTTCATTCTGTGGGGTGTGTATTTCGGCGTGATCGTGGCGCTGGAGAAATACACGATCCTACGCTGGAAGGTGCCTGCATGGTTGCTGCATATCTACAGCCTTGTGCTGGTGGTGCTGGGATGGGGCATCTTCTACTTCGTGGATTTCAGCCGGATGACGGCTTTCTTCCCTGTCCTGTTCGGGCAGGCGGAGGCGATGTCCGATTTTACGGTACGAAGTGCACTGACCTCGCGTTGCTGGCTCTGGGTGGCAGCGCTTCTGTGCTGCCTGCCGCTTGGGCGCTGGCTCGAGAGCCTGATCGGTACGAGACGGGCGATGGGCCGGGGAGTCATATCGCTTTCAAAACTGGTGATCGCCCTGGCGTTGCTGGCTGTCAGTACGGCACTGCTGGTGGGCGCAACCAACAATCCATTCATTTACACGCGGTTCTGACATGAAGCGGGGTTCCTTTTTCGTCGTGGTGGTGGCGCTGGCCTGGCTGGCCCTTTCGGTAGGATTCAACTTCCTGCCGCGCAGCACCGTATCGGAACTGGAAAAACGCGAATTGAAACGTTTTCCGCACCTGACGCTCGATTCGCTGATCCAAGGCTCCTACACGGCTGCCATCTCATCGTGGTACAGCGATACGGAACCGTACCGCGACACGCTCATGGAACTAAGCATGCAGTTCCGGCACCTGCTGGCCGTACAGCTGGGTGAAAACAACATCCAGTATCTGGCGGGAGATGCGCCGTCCGAGGTAGAGACGGTCCCCGTCGAAGAAGAAACGTCTGTCGTTGCTGAGGATACGGTCAAGCAAGTCAAGGCCTTTGACTATGTGGACGTGGAAGGCGGGGCGGAGGACATCGCCAAGGTATCGACTTCAGGCATCATCCTGGTGGGCAGCGGAGAGAACGTGCGGGCCCTCATGGGCTTCTTCGGTACGGAGAATGGGGGAGAGAAATACGCGGCGGCGGTCAGCCAGTACGGTGCGGCGCTGGGCAGCGCCGTGAACGTATGGTGCATGCCCGTTCCGACCTCTACGGAATTCTATTGCCCTGAAGAGGCAGCCAAATTTACCAAGCGGCAGTGGCCCGTGTTCAACAGCATCTTCTCGCACCTGACCGACGGGGTGCAGCCGGTGGACGTGTATTCCGTGCTGGCCGAACATACGGACGAGCCCATCTATCTGCGCACCGACCACCATTGGGCGCCGCTGGGCGCCTATTATGCCGCGCAGGAATTCGCGCGCGTGGCGGGCGTTCCTTTCCGTGACCTGTCAGCATACGAGGAGCATGTCGTGCATCGCTTCGTAGGCAGCATGTACGGCTATACGCAGAATGCGGCCATCAAGCGTGCGCCGGAGGATTTCGTGTATTACATTCCGACAGAGGTGGAATATACCACCACCCACATCAACTATGAGTTGGATGACGAATTCCACGTGGTAAGCGAGACGCGCCCGTTCGAAGGCAAGTATTTCTTCTCGTTCAAGGACGGCAGCGGTGCCGCCTACACCACGTTCATGGGTGGTGACATCAAGCAGGTGAAGGTGGAGACCTCCACCCGCAACGGCCGCCGGCTGCTGGTCATCAAGGACAGCTTCGGCAACGCCGTCCCGGGCTATCTCTTCTATTCGTTTGAGGAGATACATATAGCTGATTTCCGGTACTTTACAAAGAATGTCGTGGAATTCGTGGACGAGCACCACATCACCGATGTCCTCTTTGCCAACAACATAACGAATACCTGTGTGCCCTATACATACAGCCGTTACCGCAAGTTCCTCAAGCCGGTGGATCCGGGCCTGTCGGCATTCAGTGCAGATACCCTGTCCACTGCCTTGCGCGAACGGATGACGGGTCGCTCGTATCCTGCCGAGGGAGCGCCTGAGATCGGCTGGTCCGACCTGCGCTGCCTCAAACTGCTCTATTACGACTATAACGGCCGGGTGCGCAAGGGCGAGATGGTTTGCAACAAGGCCATCGCCCAGGACCTGCTCTACATATTCAAGGAACTCTATAAAGCGAAATATCCGATCGCCAGTATTCGGCTGATCGACGACTTTGACGGTGACGATCTCCGTTCGATGGAAGCCAACAATACCTCGTGCTTCAATTACCGACCGAAAACCTCCGGGAGTTCGCTGTCGGCCCATGCACTGGGCCTGGCGGTGGATGTGAACCCCCTGCAGAACCCGTATGTGAAAGGGGAGGTGGTGGAACCGGAAAGCGCGGCGGCCTACGCTGACCGGAGCGTGGCTTTCGACCATAAAATCACGGCGGACGATCTGTGCTGCCGTCTTTTCCGCGAGCGCGGCTTCCAGTGGGGCGGCGCGTGGAACTCCGTAAAAGACTATCAACATTTTGAGAAAAGATAAGACATGGAAGAATTGAGAGAGATTCCGGTCCTGCTGCTGACAGGCTACCTGGGCAGCGGCAAGACCACCCTGGTGAACCAGATTCTGAACAACCGCAAAGGCATCCGCTTTGCGGTGATTGTCAATGATTTGGGAGAAGTTAATATTGATGCTGACCTCATCCAGAAAGGCGGCGTGGTGGGCAAGAAGGATGAAAGCCTGGTGGCCCTGCAGAACGGCTGTATCTGCTGCACCTTGAAGACCGACCTCATCCAGCAGCTTTGTGACATCACCTCGCGGCAGACCTTCGACTACATCGTGATCGAGGCGTCGGGAATCTGCGAGCCGGAGCCAATCGCCCAGACCATTTGCTCGATCCCTTCTCTGGGCTTTGCTTATGTGAAGAACGGCATCCCGGTGCTCGACTGCATCGTGACGGTGGTGGACGCGTTGCGGATGCGCGACGAATTCGCGTCCGGCGAGGCGCTGCAGAAGCCCAATCTGGACGAAGAGGACATCGAGAGCCTGGTGATCCAGCAGATCGAATTCTGCAATATCATCCTGCTCAACAAGGTGTCGGAGGTCACACCGGAGGAATTGGGCCGTATCCGGGCCATCGTGCGCACCCTGCAACCCAAGGCCCGTATCATCGAATGCGACTACGGCAAGATCGATCTGGAGGAAATCCTCGATACCGGGATGTTCCAGTTCGACGAGGTGGCATCCTCCGCGACATGGATCCAGGCCGTCGAGTATCATGACGATGATGATGATGACGACGATGACGACGATCACGATCACGACCATGACCATGAAGGCCATCATCACCACCATCACCATGAAGGAGAAGGGGAGGCGGAGGAGTATGGCATCGGCACCTATGTCTATCAGGCACGCCGGCCGTTCGATCTCAACGCCTTCGACAACTTTGTAGCCAAGAAGTGGCCCAAGAACGTCATCCGCGCGAAAGGCATCTGCTATTTCAGCGAGGAATTCGATATCTGCTACCTGTTCGAGCAGGCGGGCCGGCAGTTCGTGCTGCGTAATGTGGGCCAGTGGTTTGCCACCATGCCGGAAGAGGAACTCATCGAGAAGGTGCGCGAGCAGCCATACCTGCTGGATGACTGGGACCCCACTTATGGCGACCGCATGCAGAAACTGGTCTTCATCGGCCAGCACCTGGACACGGAATTTCTCCGCACTGAATTGGATAAATGTTTGTTTGAATGAAAGTCAGGAATCTGTTATTTATCACGATATGCTTCGCGCTGGCAGCTTGCCGGCCCGACCTCCACTTCATGCCGGACTCTTTTTACTCGGCGACGGCGGAGATATGGGGCGACCAGACGGAAGTCTCGCTGGTCTTTCCAGCGGATGCCGGCTCGGCTTCGGTGACTTTCGAATCGAATAAGGACTGGACGCTCTCGTTTGTGAACGACCGTGCAAAGGACTGGTGCTCCGTTCCCTTTGAGGGAGGACACGATGGGACCTATACCATGCGCGTCAGTGTGACGCCGAATGGAGACTATGATGAACGTTCCGCCACCATTGTCCTTTCCTGCGGGGAGCTGCTCCGGACCATCGTGGTGACGCAAAAGCAAAAGGATGCCCTTTTGCTGTCTCCCGGACGTGTGGAACTGTCCCCGGAGGGCGGTACCTTCACCATCGAGGTGAAAGCCAATATCGACTATTCGGTCACTCTTCCGGAGACCGTTTCCTGGATACATACCGTGAGTACGAAGGGGCTGGTCGCCACGACGCGCACCTTCCGGGTCGACGCGAATGAAAACATCGGGCCGCGCCAGGGATCCATCATGGTTTCCAGCAGTCTGGGAAAAGAGGAAGTGACTGTGTACCAGGCAGGAGAGGAGCCTGTGCTCGTGGTCAGCGAACATGAAGTGGATATGCCGGCTTCAGGTGGCGCGTTCGCGGTACAGGTGACGAGCAATCTCAATGTAGAGATTGTTTCGGTACCCGACCCTTGCGACTGGGTGGAAGAGATCCAGACCAAGGCCTTGTCGACGAATACCTATTATTATGCGGTGGCCCCCAACCCGTCGGCGGCGGAACGAACCATGGCGTTGGTGTTCCGAAACCAACAGCTCGGTCTTGCCGACACAGTGCTGGTGCGCCAGGCCTTCGATCGCATCCTGGTCTCGGATACGCTTGCGGAACTGCCGAGCCGGGAAATCCGCTTTGCGGTGTTGGTAGATGGTGACCAGCCGGAGGAATATCAGGTGACGCTGTCGCACCGCTGGCTCTGGATGGGAGAGAGGGAGACGGGAGAGGATTATTCTTACTTATGGCTGAGCGCGCAGGCCAATGACGGTCTGGAACCGCGTACAGGCTATGTTTCGCTGGAAAGGAAGGGCGTCGCGCGCATAGACTCCGTGACGGTCATACAGTCCGGCCGGATGCCGGGCTTCTCCTTCAGTACCGCGCAGCGGGAAGTGAAGGCCCCGGAACTGGACGCAAAGGCAACGGATGTCTGGATCCTTTGGGGAGACGGTTCGTTTGAGCGCTATGCGGCGGATGCAATCCACCGTTATGCTGAATCGGGCTGGCACGACATCTGGGTGGAGGGACGTTCGCTCGCTCCGCTTTTAATTCCAGCGCCCGCAGACGGGATGAAGATTGATTTTAGCGGATTAAAGGAAAAGGAGGACGAAGAATGAGACGGTATGTATTGCTTGGCATCAGCCTGTTGGCCACGGTTTTCCTGGCCCGGGCGGAGAAAGTGTCGCCACAGCAGGCAGCTGCAGTGGCCGAGCGATTCCTGGCCGCGGAAAGCGGGCCGGCGACAAAAGCTTCGCATGGCGCCATCCACCTGACAGGCACCTGGCCCCAGGTTCAAACCAAGGGTGCGGCTGACGAACCGGCGCTCTACATCTTTGAACGGGATGGGGGCGGCTATGTCGTGGTAGCCGGCGACGACGCTTCGCTGCCGGTCATCGGCTATTCTACAACGGGGGCGCTTCCGCTGGACCGAGTGCCGGCCAATCTGCGCTTCATGCTTGACTGGCATGCCTCCATGATTGATTATGCACGCAAAGAAGGATTGCAGGCTGATGCCGCGACGAAAGAACAATGGCTGTCTTCGGCCGGCAACGACACGACGGCCGTGGTGTTGGAAACGGCACACTGGAACCAGAATCCCGCTCCATACAATGATTTGATACCCCAAGTGGATGGAAAGACCTGTCCTGCCGGATGTCTGGCGACAGCGATAGCTATTATTATGCGATACCACCGATGGCCTGAGAGGGGAACGGGCACCTTGCCTGATTATTACTGGGAATATGGTCATCGACAGATTGATGGCCATGAACTCGGCCATACGTACGATTGGAGCCAGATGCCGCTGGTCTATGAGAAAGGTGAGTATACGTCGGAACAGGGAGCCCAAGTGGCCCGCTTGCTTTACGACGTGGCCGTGATGTGCCAGATGAATTTCTCTCCGGCAGGCTCGGGTGCCAGTTCTGGTATGGTTATCAAACTGTCCGAGTATTTCGGATATGACAAGCAAATACGCATGGAGGACTGGGATTATTATACAAAGGATGTATGGGAGGATATGATCCGGGAAGAAATCGACGCTGATCGTCCCGTTCTTTATTGCGCCTACAATGAAAGTGAAAGTGGCCATGCCTTTGTGGTGGATGGCTATAAGGGAGCCTTCTTCAGCCTGAATTATGGTTGGGGATTCGGAAGCGATTTCTATTTGCTCAGGCCTACCGTTCCACTGGACGAGGATGCCGTGACGAAGTTCTGCAAATGGGCGAGGATGATTACCCATATTTATCCGGACAGGGGCGGGGAGCCATACATCAATTTTGTCGACGACTGCCTGGTCGCCTTTCCCTGGGATTTCCGGAGCAAATCTTTCCCGGTTGGCGACCGAAATTTAGGAATTATGGACTCTTCGGGAGAAGGTGAATTATGGCTGGGCTTTGTGCTGTATGATCGTGAGGGTCGTTTCAAGCAGCTGGCGAGCGATTCGGTCCTGGTCAGTTCCGAGGACCCGTATGTGCCGGGAATGACGTGCAACATTACATGCAGTATCGAGGACGGCGACCGGCTGATGATCTCTAAGCAGATGGACGGGCACTGGGAGCCGATTACGCAATCCAGCAATGCCTATCTGACCTTCCATCCCGGACAGAAGATTTCCGAACTGGTCTCCATCGCATACTCCCGGGGCAATCCCGAGCCAGGGGCCTATGAACCGGAACATTTTTTCTCCCTGTGCGGCACGAAGGATATCTATTGGGAAATATGGTCCGAGGATCTTGGGGTGCAGCTGGCGACCTGTAAGTCGAGCATTGAATACGTTACGTTTGATGACTATAAATATCTGATGTCATGCTATTGGATACGGGAGACAGATGAGTATCGCGCCGTCTTCTACTATCCGCCGGGACACTATCGACTCTTGCTGCGAAACTTCGATGAAGAGATGACTTTAATGATTACACTTTGATATTTGATATTTTGTTTTTATCTTTGTTTTTAATATAGAAACCACTAAAACTCTTTTTTATTAACCATTAACCGCATGAACATGAAAAATCTGTTTCTCAGAACTGCCATGACGGTGGTCTTTATGCTGGCGGCAGTAGCCGCATTGGCACAGTCTTCCGTCACCGGCACTGTGAAAGATGCGACCGGCGAGGGAATCGTCGGCGCGGCCGTGTTCGTACAGGGAACGCACAACGGAACGTCCGCTGATCTGGACGGCTCGTTTACCCTCGGTAACGTTAACCCCGGGGACAAGATCGAAATTTCCTGTATCGGATACATTTCCCAAGTCATCACTTGGAACGGCAAACCCATCGAGGTGATTCTCGCCGAGGATGCCGAGATGTTGGAAGGAACGGTCGTTACCGCCCTGGGTATCCGCAAGGATGAGAAGAAGGTCGGTTACGCTATCAGCACCGTTTCGTCCGAGAGCCTGACCGCTACCGCGGCCCCTTCGCTGGGTTCCGCTCTCTACGGTAAGGCCGCAGGCGTGCGCGTGACCACAGCTCCGGGCGGCGCTACGGGCGCCATCTCCATCAACGTCCGCGGTCTTTCCTCCATCACCGGTTCCAACCAGCCGCTCGTCGTGGTCGACGGCGTGCCGGTGCGCAACGGTGATGTGAACAACACGGACTACTGGAGCCAGCAGCGCATGGAGACCAACGGTCTGGCGGACATCAACGTCGAAGATATCGAGAGCCTCTCCATCCTCAAGGGTGCTTCCGCTACTTCCCTCTACGGTTCCGAGGGTGCGAACGGCGTGGTCCTCATTACCATGAAGAAAGGTAAGAAGCAGTCGGGCATGAAGGTCGAATTCAATGCGAACCTTTACTTCGACGCCGTGGCCTACATGCCCCGCATGCAGACCATCTTCGGCCCTGGTGACGCTTACCAGTACTGGAGCTACTACGATGTGGACATGGACCCGACCTCCCCGACGTTCGGCTTCACCACCACGCAGAAAGACCGCAACGGCAATGCGACGGTCTCCTTCGCCGGCATGGCCCGCGACGGTGGCGGTTACTACTATTATGGTCCTGAATACGATGGCCGCAAGATCTATACGCCGTCGGGCTACATGAGCTACAATGCCGTTACGTCGAACCCGTATGAGGACATCTTCCGCACGGGTTTCACGCAGCAGTACAACGTGGCTGTCACGACCGGTGGCGAGAAGGGCAACACCCGTTTCTCCTACACCTTCATGGACAACATCCCGAACCAGTACAACTCTCGCCTGGGCAAGCACAACTTCCAGATCGCTGGCGCCCAGAACATCGCCAAGAACCTGACCCTGGGCTATTCGGTGAGCTACATGAACCAGCACGTGAAGAACCGCCCTTACCGTATCTCCCGACTGGTCACGAACTTCTCCGGTATGGTGGGTTCCTTCGAAGACCTGGCATACTATCGTGAGCACACGGTTACCTCGGCCGGCTATCGCAACCGGGTGTACACCGAGTCTACGCATGAAAATCCGGCTGAAGGTTGGGAATATTCCCTCGGTGTCCCTTCACTCGTCACCGAGTACTACTGGAACATTCTCGGCCGTGAGCAGTATGAGAAGAACCAGCGTCTCATCGCCAGCGTTTCTCCTTCCTGGCAGATCATTCCGGGCCTGACCCTCAAGGGCAGCATCGCTACGGACTGGACCAACCAGCAGATCGAACTCCAGGAGCATCAGGAGACCGCTTCCGTCTATTCCGGCTACGGCGGCTACTACGGCCTGACCAGCCGCAACTACCAGACTATTTATGGTGACGTCCTCCTCAACTTCCAGCGGGACCTCTCCGATCTTGTCGGCCTGGATGTGAACATCGGTTATTCGGCCCGTCGCGAGACCTCCAAGGTTGCTGGCGTGGGTACGAATGGCGGCCTGACGGTCGAAAACTGGTTCCACTTGAACGCGAGCGCCAACAAGGCCAATTCCAGCATGTCGACCAGCAGCCTCCTGAAGCAGGCGCTCTTCGCCACCGCCGGTGTTTCGCTGGGCAACTGGCTGTTCCTTGAAGGCACGATCCGCAACGAGAAGACCTCGACCCTCGCACTGGGCCACAACTCGTACTGGTATCCTTCCTTCAACGCCTCCCTCATCTACTCCGAGCTGTTCAACCGGCCGTCCTGGTATGACTATGGTAAGTTCCGCGCTTCCTACGGTGTCGTGGGTCTTGCGCCGGAGATCTACCGCGCTGCAGTCGCCTACACGCAGAGCTCTGCTTCGGGCTATGTCTACAACCAGCTCGGCGCCGGCCTCGGCAATGAGAACATCCGTCCTGAGACCACGCACGAGTGGGAGTTCGGTTTGGACAACAAGTTCTTCAACAACCGCCTGGGCGTTGAAGTGACCTACTACCACAAACGCATCAAAGACCAGATCCTGAGCACGACGGTGGCCCGTTCCGCCGGTGGTTCGTCCATCCTGATGAACGTCGGTGAGCTGACCAACCAGGGTGTCGAAGTTGCTGCATATGGCACCATCGTGGAGACCCGCGACTGGCGTTTCGACCTGAGCGGTAACTTGGCATGGAACACCAACAAGGTGGTCAAGCTGGCCGACGGTGTAAACGTCCTCGAGCACAGCCGCTGGGACAACGGCGCCGTGTATCTCTACTCCTTCGAGGGTGAGAAGATGGGCGACATCTACTCCTATGACTATAAATACGACGCCAAGGGCAACAAGATCGTCGCTTCCAACGGCTATTATGCCCGCAGCGATTCCCCTGTGAAGGTGGGTAACGCCATGGCCGACCTCGTGGGTGGTTTCGCCCTCAGCGTAGCCTACAAGCGCATCACCTTCGACACGAACTTCAGCTACCAGATCGGCGGCGACGTGTTCAACATGCCTTACCAGTACTACATGCACACTGGCGCCATCGTCGAATCCCTGCCCAACCGTAACGAAGCCCTCGGCGGTATTTCGTACTACCTCAACGGCGACGGCAAATGCGTGGCTTATTCCGGCACTGTCGGCCCTAACGGCGAGGCTGTCCGCCACGACGGCGTCATCCTCGAAGGCGTGACCGAAGACGGTCAGGTCAACACCCAGATCGTAAGCCAGGAAATGGCCCTCGAGCGTCAGTATGGCTGGGGTACCGGCGGATCCCGCTTCTACTCCGGTTCCATCTTCAAGAACACGTACCTGAAGTGCCGAGAAATCACGCTCTCGTACACGCTTCCTGAAAGCTTCACCCGCAAGTTCCACTGCGACAACCTGAGGATCTCCGCCTTCGCGCGCAACCCGTTCTTCGTTTACAAGAACCTCCCGATCTTCGACGCAGAGGCTACGGACGGCACCAACTGGGCAAGCCAGGTCTGCATCGGTGGTTCCACTTCCACTTCCCGGAGCTTTGGTATCTCCATTCGTGCTAACTTCTAAAAACGGATATGACCATGAAAAAGATATTGATTTCTTTCACTGTGGCCCTGGTGGCAGTCGCATCCCTGACTTCCTGCTCGAACGAACTGTTCGGTGAACTTTATCCTGATCCGGCCAAGACGAGCACCGCCACCTGCGACAAACTGATGACGGGAACGTTCATTGCCGGCAACCAGAATACGTTCAACTCCTATTGGAGAATGTATACTTGGGACAACTATTTCGGTAAACTCGCCCAAACCATCGGCTTCTCCAACAACAGCGGTACCGTCTATTATATCAACGACGGTTATGCCAACGACCGTTGGAACAACTTCTACGACATCCTTCGCAACTTCCGCGTCCTGCAGAATGTCTACGCGCAGAGCAACGATGCAGAGAACAAGGTGTTCGCCACCGTAACGGAGGTGTTCGTCATCGACCACCTGTCCCAGCTGGTTGACATCTGGGGTCCGGTTCCGTACAGCGAGGCCTGCTATCTCGGCATCAATTTCGACTTGATGTCTTCCTATGCCGCCTACGACGATGACGTGGCTCTCTACACCGAAATGCTCCAGCGCCTCGACGCTCTCTACACCGACCTTGGCTCCATCAAGAATTCGATCACGGCCAATACCCAGAGCAAGCTGACCAAGCAGGACTTCATCTGCGGCGGCGATCTGGATAAATGGCAGCGCTATTGCAACACTTTGATGCTTCGTCTCGCAGTGCATGTGGCCGCTAACGGCAGCCTGGCCAGCACGGGCAAGCAGTATGCTACCTCCGCCGCCGGCCGCCTCCTGGTGACTGACCTTGACAACAGCATTGAAGTGAAGTCCGACAACGATGGCTTCAAATACTACGAGAACTTCCGTGACGGCTATAAGGACATCAACAACACGGCTTCGCAGGCGATGATTGACGCCATGCAGGTCACTGGTACCGATGACCCGCGCCTCCCGGTGATGTACGTAGCTGGCGAAGACGGCCTCTATCACGGCATGTCCACCTATGAGACCGATGCAGAGCAGAATGAGCGCACCGGCTCGGCGCACAACACCGAGGCGACCCGCTATTATGCTCGTCTGAACGGTAAGACCTTTACGTACAACAACCTGATGGTCAGCCCGATCCTCTCTGCCGCCGAGGCCTGGTTCCTCCTCGCCGAAGCCTATCAGCAGGGCTATGCTTCCGGCAACGCGCAGGATGCATTCATGAAAGGTGTGGAGTACTCCATCAAGGCCTACTACAAGTCTAACATGAACAGCGTGCAGTCTTACGCATCGAGCTCGGTGCAGGCCAACGACTTCAAGGCCACGGAGTATCCTTCCGACAGCCAAATTTCGACCTATGCCAGCGCTGTGTGGAACGCCTACTCCAACAAGCTGGAAGCCATCATGACGCAGAAGTGGCTGCATTTCGGCATCATCCAGGCCACGCAGGCTTGGACCGATATCCGCCGTACCGGTTATCCGGATCTCTATTATCCGGAAGACGGTGCTGACAACAACGGTTTCAAGACGGTGACGCAGCGCGTGAAGTATCCCAATACCGAAGCGTCCAACAACGCCGCCAACTATGCGGCCGCTGCTTCGAAGGTCAGCAATGACTCCCCGTATTACACGCTCTTCTGGGCCAAAGAAGTGAAATAGCCATGGCTAAGTATGTATGCGACATCTGCGGGTACGAATATGACCCGGCAGTTGGTGACCCGGATAACGGCGTAGCCCCCGGCACCGCTTTTGAAAACCTTCCTGCCGACTGGGTTTGCCCCCTCTGCGGCGTAGGGAAGGAGGACTTCAGTCCTGCGAAATAGATGAAGCGGATTCTAAACATGACCCTGCTGGCACTGCTTGTGCTGGCAGGGTTTTCATGCCGGAAGACCCCTGTGCAGGCTCCGGTGGATCCCTGTATCGAGACGGGGGACCTGCTGTTCGTCGGCATTCCGATGAATTACAAGGATGGTTCCATGTCTCAGGCGATAGCGGATGCCACGGCTAACGGCGATACCATCAATTTCATCCATACGGCCATCCTGGAAGTCGACAAGGAAGGGAGGGTCTGGGTAATTGATGCGACGATGGCCTATGGGGTGGACCGGCATCCGCTCGATACGCTGTTGAAACAGTTCACGCTGCATGAGGACGGAGCCCGGGCGACATTCGATGTGATGCGACTGGCCGACAACCAAAATGCTATGCGGTACGTGGAAGAGGCCAAGACCTATCTGGGTGAGCCGTATGACCGGTCGTTCCTCTCGGAGAACGGGAAGCATTATTGCACGGAACTGGTGTACGATGCCTATGTCGATTCCGACGGTGCGCATCGTTTCCAGACAGTACCCATGAATTTCAAGAATGCGGAAGGGGAGATGCCGGCCTACTGGGTCTGGCTGTTCGGGGAGTTGGGTGAGCCGATTCCGCAGGGTGAGCCGGGAACCAATCCGCAGCAGCTGCACGCGGATCCGGGACTTGTCCACGTCCTGTATATAGCGGGTGCTGAGTGATTTTTTTGTTTTTTTTGTGCCAGTTGCTTGCAGGTATCAAAAAAATCCGTACATTTGCACTCAGCAATGGGGTATTAGCTCAGTTGGTAGAGCGTTTGAATGGCATTCAAAAGGTCAGGAGTCCGATTCTCCTATACTCCACAAACTAAAAATCGCAGGCTATGCCTGCATTTTTTGTTTATGGAGTAGCGAAGCGCGCTTCGCTACTTTTACGGGTGCCAAAGCACCCCGAAACCCCTCGCGCCTATGCGCGATAAACTCGATGAATAACGAGACGGACAATAGCTACAAGAGAACACGGAACTCGCTGAAAAACAGTTCGGTGGCCTTCCTGTTGCAGGTGGCGGCGATGCTCCTCGGCTTCTTCGCCCGGCGGATCTTCATCCAGCAGCTGGGCGTAGAACTTATGGGCCTCAATGCGACGGCGGCCAGCATCCTCAACATGTTGAACCTGGCAGAGCTGGGTATTTCTTCGGCCGTTTCCGTCACACTCTACAAACCGCTTCATGAAAAGGACGAACAGGCCATCCGGGAGATCATCGCCCTGCAAGGACGGCTGTTCCGGTATATCGGTTCCTTTGTCCTGATCGGCAGTGCGGTTGTCCTTTGCTTCTTCCCGCAGATCTTTGCCAAGTCCGGCCTGCCGCTTTCTTACAGCTATGCCACTTATCTGGTGCTGCTGTATTCTTCGCTCCTGTGGTATTTCTTCAATTACAAGAAGAACCTGCTGTATGCCGACCAGAAGAATTACAAGGTGCTGCTGGCCACTCAGTTGGTCGGCATTGTCAAGCTGGCGCTGCAGATGGTGGCCGTCCTGCGGCTGGAAAACGGCTATTTCTGGTGGCTGGCATTGGAGGCCGCTGCATCGACCGTCAGCACGCTGCTTGTCTGGCGGGTAGTGGACCGTACCTATCCTTTCCTGCGTGAGAACGTCCGGGTGGACGCGGCGCTGCGGAAGCGCCATCCCGAGATCCTGGCCCGGAGCAAGTTCATTGCTTTCCATAAACTGGGCGGCTATGCCGTTTCCCAACTCAGCCCCATCTTCATCTATGCTTACGCTTCGCTGACCCTCGTGGGCATGTATGGAAACTACATCCTGCTGACGGGCAATTTGGCGGCATTGCTGGCTGCGCTGTACGCAGGTGCCACCGCCAGTATCGGCGATATGGTGGCAGAAGGAAACAAGTCTTTAATCATGAAGGTCTTCCGGGAATTGCTGTCCTCCCGGATCCTGATCGTGGGCACCTGTTGCATCTGCCTGTGGTTTCTCACAGAACCGTTCATCTGCCTGTGGCTGGGCGGTGAATATGTGCTGGGCACCGTGACGCTTGCCTTGGTGATAGCGTTGTTCTATATTTCAAATACCCGTTCCGTGGTGGACGACTATTTGACGGCACACGGAACTTTCCATGACATCTGGGCACCGATAGCGGAAACAGCGCTCAATGTCGGCCTTTCGATCCTGTTGGGACGCCGGTGGGGGTTGAACGGCGTGCTGACAGGTGTCTTGATCTCGCAGATCGCCATTGTCTTCATCTGGAAACCTATCTTCCTCTTCCGGGCATCGCTGCATATCCCGCTGGGTTTCTATATCTGGCTCTATGTGCGTTGCTTTCTCCCTGTAGCGGTCGGGTGGGGAGCATGCCGCCTGCTTATAGAAGTGCTGCCGGTCGACGCATCCGCCTCCATCTGGCATTTCCTGCTTTATGCCGCTTGTATAGGCCTGGTCGCCCTAAGTGTTTCCGGCGTCATCATGTCGTTCACGGAAGGGGGGATCCGTGGCTTTTGGCAGCGGATATGGGGGACAGTCCGCAGCCACTTCGGCTATTAGCAGATATGCTCCCGGCCGCGGCTCGGGACATGGTTGTGCTTATTCCTGTATTCCTTGGGGAACAGGCTGGCAATGGCCCGGAAGAACCGGGAGTGATTTGTCGCTTGCCGGCCAAGTAAGATCAGCCGGTCTTTTATGTTCTGGCGCCTGTCGGGATGGTATCTCAAGCGATAGACTTCCCGATAATAGATGCCGTCACTCTGGGGACAGATGGTATTGAGGGTGCCGAAATGGATGAAGAAGGCCTTGTTGTTGGGCTTTCCGGGGCCGTCTTTCCAAATGTGCCGGAAGTGACCGGTCCGGATATTGGCCGAGAGGCAACGGGTTTCAGGATAATAGGCGAATAATTCATCCCAGGCGACGGCTGGGCGAAGATGGTGTACGGCAGCCGCGAGGCAGAGGATGGTCTCATCTTCCAGCACTTTTTCGAAGATGGAAAAATGGTATTCCTGGTAATGCTCTTCGATGTACCGGCAGGTTTCCATGATGGCCGGCAGGTCCTTGCCGTTGTTCCGAACATAGTACAGCCCGCCCTGGCACTTGACCTGGTAATCCACTTTATCCTGCAACGCACCCAGATTCTCGTGTTTCCACCAGCCGTGCGCGTAATCCTTGGGCCATACACGCCCCGCCAGGCCGATGTCGGGACTGTCCTTGAAAAAATCCCATAATCCATTCAAGTCCCTGTACGCCAGGCAATCCGCATCGATAAACAGGGTCTCGTCGAAGGGGGAAAGATCCAGGATGCGCAATTTGTCGTAGTAGGAGTAAGCCGGATTGTCAATGATGACCACCTCGTCGAAATCGGCCGTCCATTCGTTTTTCCGGTCGCACAAGATAGCGAACGGCATCGGCTTTCTGGAATGATAACGATAGGAGAGCAACAGGTTATGCGCCAGGACATAGAAATGGGTTTGTCCGGTAGCCACGGTGATAAATCCTTTGGTCGTTTCCATCTTAAAAATCCAGTTTTAAAACTTTCTCGATGACGGGAGCCATATCGTAATACCGGTATTCCGCCAGTCGTCCACCGAACAGGACATCTTTTTCCTGGCCGGCCAGCGACCGGTACTGCGCTGCCAGCTGATCGTTCTTCTCATCGTTGACGGGATAAAACGGTTCCATACCTTCATGGTATTCAGTGGAATACTCTTCTGTTACGACCGTTTTGGGACAATCGTTGACAGCCTGTCCGAACATCTCGAAATGCTTGTGCTCGATGACGCGCGTAAAAGGCTGTTCGTGCGAGGTGTAATTGATCACGGCATTGCCCTGGTAATTGGGACTGTCCATAACGCGGGTCCTGAAGCGGACCGTACGCCAGTCCAGCTTGCCTAAACAGTAGTTGAAATAGGCATCCAGTGGACCGGTATAGACCAGTTTCTTCGCAAACTGGCGCCAGTCGCGATACTCCGAAGTGAAGAAGTCGGTGTCCGTCTTGCAGGTCACGCCTTGCAGAAGACCCTCCATGAGCCGGTTGTAACCGCCGATGGGAATGCCCTGGTAGGCATCATTGAAGTAGTTGTTGTCATACACCAGGCGGACGGGGAGGCGCTGGATGATGAAGGATGGCAGTTCGCGGCAGGGGCGGCCCCACTGCTTTTCCGTATATTCCTTGATGAGCTTTTCAAAGATATCCCTGCCGACCAGGCAAAGCGCCTGTTCTTCCAGGTTACGGGGCTCGGTAATCCCTTCAGCCTGCATCCGGAAAACGGCTTCGGCCCGCTGCTCTTCCAGTCTCGCTTTCGCCTCGTCCGGGGTACGGACGCCCCATAGTCCATGGAAGGTGTTCATATTGAACGGCAGATGGTACAGCTGGCCGTGATAATTGGCCAAGGGACAGTAGGTGAAGCGGTTGAAAGGAACGATGGCATTCACGAACTCCCAGACGGCAGGGTTGTCCGTATGGAAGATATGGGGACCGTACTGATGCACGTTGATGCCCTCTATCTTTTCACAATAGAGGTTCCCGCCCAGATGGGAGCGTTTTTCAATCACCAGGCATCTCTTTCCTTTTCGGGTCGCCTGACTGGCGAACGTCGCCCCAAAAAGCCCGGAACCGACAATCAGGTAATCGTACATCATCGTTCGTTTACTGCGTTAAGTCGACCCGGTTGCATTTGTTCCTCCATTCCTTGGGGAAGAGGTTGGCGATAGCCCGGATGAGCCGCGAATGATTCACGGCACGCCGACCCATGACGATCCAGGCATTCCTGCGCTCGCGCCGCCGGTCTGGCTGATATTTCATCCGGGATACCTCCCTGTAATACAGTCCGTTGCAATGGGGGCTAAGGGTGTTGTGGGTGACAAAGTGGATGAGAAAGGCTTTGGAGTTAGGCTTTCCGGAACCGTTGGCCAGGGTGTATCGCAGCAGGCCTTTGCGTATGTCGACACGGGAAAAGACGGCTTCCGGATAGTACACGAACGCGTCGAACCAGTTGGCTACCGGGCGGATATGATGTACGGCAGCCGCCAGGCAGAGGATGGTTTCGTCCTCCAGCCTGTCTCCAAAGATGGCGAAATGATAGCTCATGTAATTCTCTTCAATGAACCGGCAGGTCTCCTGGATGGCTGGCAGGTCCTTCCCGTTGTTCCGAACGTAATAGACGCCGCCCTGGCAGATGACCTTGTAATCGACCTTGTCTTTCAACGCGCCCAGGTTTTCATCCTTCCACCAGCCCAATTCGGAATCCTTGGGATAGGTACGTCCGAGCAGGCCGATGTCGGGACTGTCTTTGAAGATATCCCACATGCCGTCCAAGTCCTTGTATATCAGGGAATCTGCTTCTATGAAAATAGTCTCGTCAAAAGGAGACAGGTCCATCATCCGCATCTTGTCCATGAAAGAGTGGGTGGGGTGGTCGATAACGACGGCCTGGTCGAAATCAGCCGTCCATTCGTTCTCCCGGTCGCACAGGATTGCGAACGGCGTCGATGACCGTGCATGAAGCCGGTAGGAGAGGAGCAAGTTATGGGCGAGGATGTAATACAGGTCCTTGCCGGTCGCTAAAGTGAGGAATCCTTTCATGGATACAGATTACAATAGGCAAATTTAAATAAATCCTTGATATTATTTATATTTGCATGATTAAAACCGGGTATGGATGATTGCCTCGCTGAGCCCTGAACAAGTTTCCCGTTGTCTCTCCCGCTTGCGGGAGCGGCTGGATCCTTCGTATCAGGAGGACCTTCTACTGCATCTGGGCGGCGTCAAGACATTGCGGGTTTACTGCTGCCACCCGCAAGCTGCCACCATGGTCCGTCGCCAGCTGGCCTGGTCGCTCGCAACCCCTGTAGACCATCCGGATGCCATGCTCTATTTTTGGGAAGAGCCTAGGATGGACGATTTCCATCGAAGGGTGCTGGGCCTGGATTTCGACCGGGATCCCGGCGATGACTACCTGTTGCTGGTCAAGCGGGAAGGGGAGAAACTGGTCCCTTTTGCTGAGTTTACCCAAGGGAATGCCGTACGCCTATGGTCTGGTGATCAGTATTTCTGTGCGGTGCGGAATATCGAGCCGGAGGAATTGCTCAAAGAGGGGCATCTGTTCGTTAAACAGTTGTACCGATTGCTCGATACGCCTGCTACACATCTGATCCACGGTGCCTGCGTCGGGATCGATGGCAAAGGTGTTTTGCTGTGCGCGCGCGGCGCCAAGGGCAAGTCAACGCTGACGGTGTCAGCCCTGCTGCGTGGTTTCGAGTATGTGGCGGATGATTATCTGGTGCTGGAGAAAGAGGGCGCTTCCCTTTGCGCTTCGCCGCTCTATTCCATCGTCACGCTTTCGCCGGAGATGTATAATGTGTTATATGATGAGCTGGCCCAAGCGCATTTTGTGGGCAACAGCGCCCGCGGGGACAAATACGTGCTGGACATCGCTGCCTACGTGGCCGGCGTCCGGCGCCATTATCCGGTCAAGGCATGCCTGTTCCCGGAGATTGTCACTGATGCTGAGCCTTCCGTCCTGGCCTGTACGCCCCAGGAAAGGGGCCGTGCCATCACGCACATGATTCATTCCACCATCGGACAGATGAACGACGAAGGCAATGCTTTGTCTGTCCGCAAACTGATCGGCATGCTCAACGGCCTGGACTTCTACCGCATCCGCCTGTCGCCTGATATTTTCCGAAATGTGGCATGCCTGCGGGACTTTATTCAAGATTTATAATATCTTCTATATGAACTATCAACTCAACGAAGCCAAGATGTTTGCCGATGTTTCCGACGGCATCGCGATTATCATCAACTCGCTCACAGGTATTTACTATGGAATGAACGGCCTGGGTACAGGCATGTTCGACGCCCTGCTCAAGGGGGCCTCGGATTCGGATGTGCTGGCGGCTTTCAAAGCCCTGCCCGGTGCACCGGACGACTGTGAGGCGCGACTGCAGGCTTTCATCGACACGCTGGTTTCGTTTGACATCATCCAGCCGTCCGCTTCGGTCAGCACGGCTCCGGTAGTTCTGGTCGAAAAAGACGCCGTCTACGACAAGTTCATGCCCACCTGCAACGAGTACAACGATGTGCAGGAGTTGCTCTTTGCCGACCCCATCCACGAAGTGAAAGAGGAAGAAGGCTGGAAGCCGGAGAAATGATGCCCCGGGTCTCCGTCGTCATACCTGTCTACAACACTGGATCGCTGCTGGACCGGACGCTCGGCAGCGTGACGCGGCAATCTTTGCGTGACATTGAAATCATCTGTGTGGACGATTGTTCGACAGACGATTCCCTGGCTATCCTGAAAGCTTGGGAGGCCCGTGACCCGCGTGTGCGGATCATCGCGCTTGCGCACAACGGAGGTGTGTCGCGTGCCCGCAATGCTGGCATCGATGCGGCCGTTTCTCCCTATATCTATTTTCTGGATTCGGACGACTGGATCGACGACGACTATCTGGAAGCCATGTATGCCAAGGCCCTGGAAACGGGGCAGGAGGTGGTGGTCAATGCCAATTACCTGAAGGAGTACGAGGATTCGGAGCATGCGCCTGAAATCGAACGATGGGGCCTTTCCGAAACGGGTTATTATCCGACAGCCGTCGTCCAGAGCCATATGCTTTGCGTGATCTGGGCCCGCCTGTACGGGCGGGACTATCTGAATCGCAATGACATCCGTTTTCCTGTTATTCCGGGCGGTTCCGAGGATATCTATTTCACGGGGCTGGCCGAGGTGCTGCAACCCCGCAGCTATGTTTTCTTCGGGCCCTTTCACCATTACTGGCAGCGGACCGGCTCCCTGTATCATCAGAAAAGCAACGGGTTTTATTATGTGCGCAGCTACCGGCTGCTGTTTGATGAATTGAAACGCCGGGGCATTCCGCTCGAAGGACTGAAACTCTTCTACTGTGGATTGATTTCCATTGATTCAAAGGATGTCTTCGACTTCATCCGTCAGTATCTGCAGGATGCAGGCCCGTATATCCTTCCATATCCGGAGCATTATACCGTACTGGATAACCGGCTGTTTGATGCCGTGTTGTCGAGTCCCGACTATGAATCCTTCCGGGCGCACCATCATGCCAACCTGGCTATCGAATATCTTCGCAACCACCTGAAAAACAGGCAGAGCAATGGATAGTCCACAAGTATCCGTCATTATCCCCGTACACAATACGGAGGGTTTTCTGGACCGTACGCTGGGCAGCGTAACGCGCCAGACACTGCGGGATATCGAGATTATCTGCGTGGACGATGCCTCTACGGACGGCTCTCTGGCCATCCTCCAGGCCTGGGCAGCGAAGGATTCGCGGGTGCAAGTCCGCGCTTTCCCTGTGAACCGGGGCGTGGCAACGGCACGTAACGCGGGCTTCGACGCCGCGCGGGCACCGTACGTCTATTACCTGGACTCGGATGACTGGATCGACGACGATTATCTGGAAGCCATGTACGCAAAAGCGCTGGAAACAGGCCAGGACGTAGTGGTCAACGCAAACTATGTCATGGAGTTCGAGGATCCTTCCAAGAAAGCCCGCAGCACCGATTTCGGCTTCCTGCAGGAAGGACAGGCCTGGTATCCGTCCGCACAGGTGCAGACCTTTTTTCCGCCGGTCATCTGGGCACGGCTGTACCGCCGGGAATTCCTGCAGTGCACCGGCATCCGGTTCCCGGATGTGAAGGGTGGGGCGGAGGATATCTACTATGCCGGCCTGGCCGAACTGCTGCAGCCGCGCAGCTATGTGTTCCGCGGCCCTTTCCACCATTACTGGCAGCGGGAGGGTTCGCTCATGCACCAGCAGAACAATGGTTTTTACTATATCCAGAGTTTTTCACTGCTGTACCGGGCACTGCTGACACGCGGGATTCCAACCGAAGGAATCCGCCTTTTCTATGCCGGTCCCATGATCCTGGATACGCCGGATAAGTTTAACTTTGTGCGCGCGTTCCTGTTGGAGATCGAACCGCAGGTGCGTCTGCATCCCGACCGCTATGTGGCACTCGACCTGTTCCTGCTCGACGCCGTCTGCGAGAGTGCCGACTATGTGGTTTTTCTGTCAAAGCATAACCCAAACATCGCGCTGGCTTTCCTGCGAAGCCGGATGAAAAAAGCCCCTAATAATGGATAAACCCTTCATCTCCGTCATCATACCCGTGCGTAACGGCGCCAATTATCTCCGCGATGCCATCACTTCGGCCCAACGGCAGGAATTGCCTGTCGAGATCATCGTGGTGGATGATGGCTCTACGGACGAAACGGCGGCCATCGCTGCTGAAGCGGGCTGTCTGGTCCTGCGGCACGAAGTGTCCAAAGGCCAGGTAGCCGGGAAGAATACCGGGTTGAAGATGGCGGCAGGTCGCTACGTGGTTTTTCTCGACCATGATGACGTGGTGCGGGACGGCGCCTGGCGCAGCATGAGCGATGTCCTGGAGCAGGATCCGTCGGTGTCGGCAGTCCAGGCCATGGTGAAGGATTTTCTTTCTCCGGAGATTCCTGCCATGCCCGGCACGTTGATTCGCCCTGAGCCATACTACGGGCTCTTTACCGGCGCCGTGCTTATCCGCCGTGAAGTCTTCGATCAGATCGGCCCTTTTTCCGAAGGCTTGCATACCGGTGATATCATCGAATGGTTCCAGCGGATGGAGCAGCATCATCTGACCATACGAAAAGTCGATATGGTGTCGACCGACCGGCGCATCCACCAGACCAATTTCGGGAAAACCGATGCCCGGGAAGAAATGAAAAATTATGCCGCTGTCCTCCGGGAGCGGCTGAAAGCACTTAGAAATCAGCAACAATGAGTCGCATTCTAGTTACCGGCGGCGCCGGATTCATCGGTTCGCATCTGTGCGAACGCCTGCTTGCGGAAGGCCATTCCGTGATCTGTCTGGACAACCTTTTCAGCGGTTCCCGCGATAATGTCGCCCACCTGCTGGCACAGCCGGATTTCACGCTGGTGGAACACGATGTCACCGAGCCCTTTCAGTTCGACGTGGATGAGATCTACAACCTGGCCTGTCCTGCTTCGCCCGTCTTTTACCAGTCCGATCCGGTCAAGACCACGCGCACATCGGTCCTGGGTGCCATCAACGCCTTGGAACTGGCCCGTGCGACGGGAGCGAAGGTCCTGCAGGCCTCCACTTCCGAAGTGTACGGCGATCCGGCCGTGCATCCGCAGAACGAGCAGTACTGGGGCAATGTGAATCCCATCGGTCTTCGTTCCTGCTACGACGAGGGAAAACGATGCGCTGAATCGCTGTTTTTCGACTATCGCCGCCGCTATGGTGTACGCATCAAGGTGGTGCGCATCTTCAACACCTATGGCCCCCGGATGGCGGTCAATGACGGTCGGGTCGTATCGAATTTCGTGGTGCAGGCGCTTCGCGGCGAGGATATCACCATCTATGGAAACGGGCAGCAGACGCGCTCGTTCCAGTATGTCCTGGATCTCGTGGAGGGGATGGTTCGCATGATGGACTCTGGCGACGCTTTTTCGGGACCCGTCAATCTGGGCAATCCGGGCGAGTTCACCATGCTGGAACTGGCGGAGAAAGTGCTCTCCAAGATCGACAGCAGCAGTCGCCTTGTATTCAAACCGTTGCCCGAGGATGACCCGAAGATGCGGCGTCCCGACATCTCATTGGCCAAACGGCGGTTGAAATGGGAGCCCTGCGTCTCGCTCGATGAAGGGCTGGATGCCGTGATCGCGTATTTCCGGAAACAGTTGGGTCAGCAGGCACGCTGACGGCGGCGCAGGATGCGTCGGGAGGCGGAAGTACAATGCTCCAGCCGCTTGTGCATGAAGAATCGGATCCGATGACAGACATAGGGGATGGGTGCCTTTCCTGCTTTCAGCGCCTTGACGGGATTGAATTCCCCGATCTGCTCGCGTTCCGGACGCAGGACATCTCGCCGGTACAGAATCCAAGTCAAAGCCTTATCGATCTCTTTCTCTGACACTTCCTGCAATACATCTTCCGGAATGAGTCCCGGGATGATGCCGTTCAGGAACCGGCGGGCGACTTCCAGATGCGCAGCGGTACCGGTAAGCGCCGCGTTGTCGCGGACCACCGTCCAGTCAAAGTCTTGACCCTCCTGCGGGGTGAGGAGAAACCGGACGTCAAAGAAGCTGTAGAGGATGCTGTCCTTCCCCGTATCGTCAGCCAGGTTACGAATCAGGTTGACCAGCGTCATGAATAACAGATCCTCGCGAGATGGCATCATGGCGTCGATGCTGAAGATACGAGCGGAGGTTGAGCGGGCGAAGAAACCGGGGTTGGCCGCCCGTTCCCGTCCGGTATGCATCGGGACAAAGCGGTGGACGTCCACAATGTTCTGGCCGTCTTTCTTCATGTCGAAGCTCTGGGCAGAATGGATCAGGGTATATCCGCAGGAGCGGGCAACCTGCTCGGCGCGCTGATAGTCTCCTTCCTGCACTAGGATGTCGATATCACCCATCCAGCGGGGGAAATCAGGTCGGAGAGCCTTCATGGCACCCCCCTTCATCACCAGGAAGCGGATACCTTCCGCGGTGAGTGCATGGCAGTAGATACCGAATTGACCCACCAGCCGCAGATACTGGAACCGGCAGTAATTGAGCAGCCCGGAGAGACGCGGTCCGATCTTCGCGGGGACTTGCAGGCCGGGGTGCATCTTCAGGAGGTAGGATAGCAGCACGGCTTCGGTCATCGGCGCGGTATCCAGGTCCCAGCCTTCCAGATACTTATCGAGCTCTTCCTGTGTGGGCCCCTCAGACAGAGACAGGCGCAGCAGGAGGAGGTCTTTATCCGACAGGATGCCTTGTGCGAGGTGGGTGGATTCTGGCTTCATTCCATTCAGCGATGCGGCGCAAAGATAATAAATAAGGAATACTTTTTTGTATCTTTGCCATATGGAAACTGAAAGTAACGTCGAACGGCTTGCCGGTCTGATCATCAAACTCGGCATCTTAGCCATTACCTGCTTCTTTTGCTGGTATTTCCGCAGCGTACTGGTCTACGTGATCATCGCGTTCGTGGTGTCGCTCATCGGACATCCGGTGAAACGGCTGCTGCGTAAGATTAAGATCAAAGGCAAATCGATGCCCAATACGGCCCTGACCATTTTGAGCCTCGTCCTGATTATCGTCATCTCGCTGCTGTTCATTACGCAGTTGATCCCGATCGTGGCAGGCATCATTCGCGATGCCCAGATCATGAACGTAAAGGATTTGCCTTACAACAGCCTGCTTGACCAGGTCAACGACTGGGTGATCGGTCTTGTCCCTTCGGTGGGAAATGAATTCAACCTGGTGTCGATGCTGCTGTCGAAGATCAAGGAAGTGATGAATTTCTCAAACATTTCGTCCATTGTCGGATCAGTGGCATCGGTGGCGACGACCATCGGTATCGCGGCATTTGCCGTCGTTTTCATCTCGTTCTTCTTCATCCAGGATGAAATGCTTTTCAGAAAGATCATCTGCTCATTTGTCCCCGACAGGATCGAAGCCTCGGTCAATTCGACCATCCGTGACATCACGCACCTGTTGTCCCGCTATTTTGTGGGCCTTATCATCGAGGTCTGCGGAGTGATGTTATTGGATTTCCTGGGCCTCTGGGCGGTGGCAAGGATCGGCGCCTACTATGCGCTCGGCATCGCATTCATCGCCGGCATACTCAACGTCATTCCCTATGTGGGGCCGCTGCTGGGCTATGTGATCGGCGTTTCACTGAGCATGGTGCTGAAATACGGTATGGGTGCCGGCCTTGACGTACCCATGCTGGCCTTTGCCTTGATCGTATTGGCGGTGATGCTGTTTGCGCAGTTGGTCGACAATTTCGTGTACCAGCCGCTCATCTATTCGACGAGTATCAAGGCCAGGCCGCTGGAAATATTCCTCATCCTCCTGATGGCTGGCCGCATAGGCGGCACCGTCGGCCTGATGGTCGGCATTCCGGCCTATACGGTCGTCCGTGTTATCGCCGCGCGCTTCTATGCTGACAGAAAACTTGTCCAGCGTCTGATGCCCAACATCGAGAAGGTGGACACCGACGCTATTTTATAAACTTTCCAACAGGATTTCGATGAGGCGGGGTTTGGCATACATGTCAAGCTCCGCTTCTGGTATCCAGATATAATCATCTGCAAGTAAGGGCTTTTCGCTGCACTCGTACAGATAGAAATCGGCGATGAGGGTGCGGTGTGTCAGCTGGTGTTTCACGCCGGAGCGCAGTTGCTTCATATCTGGAAAACCCGTGAAACCGTCGCCCTCTTCAAGGTAGGGCTCCCAAAGGCCCTGCCAGATGTCGCCCGGCCCGCGGCGATGGAAGGCCACATGGCCGTTATTGCGGATATAGACGTAATGCAGATGGCGAGTCTGGACGGCGGCAGCTGGTTTGCGGACGGGAAGGAGTCCTGTCCGGCCGGTGCTCAGGGCATCGCAGCGGGCGGCAAGCGGGCAGGTGAGACACTGTGGCGTCGCTGGCGTACATTGCAGCGCTCCGAAATCCATCATCGCCTGGTTGAAGTCTCCGGGACGGTCGGGCGGCAGCAGGGCCTGTGCCAGTTCCGTGAATTCCTTTTTGGCTGCCGTCGTGCCCACAGGTGTCGCAATCCCATAGAATCGGGCCAGGACACGATAGACATTGCCATCCACCACGGCAGCAGGAATGTCGAAGGCAAAGGACCCGATGGCCGCAGCGGTGTAATCGCCCACACCCATCAGTACCCGGATATCTTCGAGCGTATCGGGGAAAGCACCACGGGCCGCGATTTGCCGGGCAGCCGCGAGCAGGTTGCGGCCGCGGCTGTAATAGCCGAGCCCTTGCCAAAGCCGCAGGACCTCGTCTTCCGAAGCCGCAGCCAGCGATGCCACGTCCGGAAAGCGCTTCATGAACCGCTCCCAATAGGCCAGCCCCTGGGCAATACGTGTCTGCTGCAAGATAATCTCGCTCAACCAGATAGCATACGGATCCCGGGTCCGGCGCCACGGCAGGTCCCGCCCGTATTCTGCATACCAGCGAAGCAACGTATCGGTAAATAGCGGATCCTTCATATTGCCCATTCCTTTACAAAGGTAACATAATTACATCAGGATTTCTTAATTTTGCAATATGAAGCGGTGCTTCCTGCTTTTGCTGCTGATCCTGCCGTTTGGGCTGATGGCCCAGACCACCAAGGTGCGCGGCATTGTCATTGAAGCCGGAACCGGCGAACCCATCCCTTATGCCTCCGTGTTATTCGAAGGCACCAGTATCGGCGTTTCGACCGACGAAGAAGGCCGGTACTATTTGGAAACACACGATACGACCGCCGTCGTGCTGACGGCCCAGATGCTGGGATACCGGTCCGTTTCGACCAGGATCGCCGTGGGTTCCTTCTCTGAAATCAATTTCTCCCTGGAACTGGATGCCGACCAGTTGACAGCTGCACGCATCAAGCCCGACGACCGGTATATCCGGTTTATTCTCCGTCAGATCGACGAGCACCGGTCCCAACACGACCCCGATCTGGGGGAGGACTGGTCTGTGCGCATTTATTCCAAGATCGAGCTGGATGCCACGCATGCTGAATGGCTCGCCACCGGCAAGGTATTCGGTAAACTGCTGGGCGATGTGTTGAAATACCGCGACACTTCTGCCGTGACAGGTGCATCGTATATTCCCATCATGATCTCGGAGACATTCTCGGAGAAGTACCACACGCAGGACCCGCAGATGGAGAAGGAAGTTATCCTGGCCAACCGTATCTCCGGAGTCGATCCCGACAACTTCATGCGGCAGTACACCGGCTCGTACCTGCTGAAAACCAATTTCTACAAAAGCACGATCACGCTGTTCAACCTCGACGTCCCGTCGCCGGCAGCCGCTTACGGACATGCTTTCTACAACTACTTCCTGGTAGACAGCCTGCAGATGGACGGCCGCAAGAGCTATTGCCTGCGGTTCCATCCCAAGCGCGGCGTATCCTCGCCGACCTTTGACGGAGAACTGTATATCGATGCAGAGGATTATGGCATCCGGAGCGCCCACGTGGCCCTGTCGAAGGTATCCAATGTCAACTGGATCCGGCACATCAACATCGATACCGATAGCCGGCGGACCGACTCCGGCACTTGGTTCCCGAAAGAAGAGAAGCTGTTCATCGACTTTTCCATAGCCGTGAGCGACAGCTCGAAAGTCCTGTCGTTCCTGGGAAACCGGGAACTGCATTACGGCGAACCCGGCAACCGGATAGTGCCGAACGAGGCGCTGGAAAGCCCCGATGTGGTGATTACGTCCCAAGCGGTGGATCTGGACCCGGACGTGTGGAAATCCGCGCGTCCCGTGCCGCTGACGGCCCGCGAGCAGGGTATCTACGACATGGTCGACGAAATCCAGCAGAAGCGCGCCTATAAGACCTGGTACACGGTGTTCCGCTCCCTGATCGTGGGCTATGTGGAAGGCGAACGGACGGAGGTCGCATATGGCCCCTGGGCGCAGACCGTCAAATACAATGCGACGGAAGGATGGCATGTGGGCGTGGGCTTCCGTACCACGAAATTGTTCAGCCCTTGCGTGCGTGTCACGGGGAAGCTGGGATACGGCTTCCGCGACCACCTGGTCAAGGGCGGCGGCTCCATCGAGTACCTGATCCGGCGCGACAAGACGCGGAAACTCACGCTGTCAGGCGATTATGACTACAAACAGCTGGGGCAGGGAAGTGCCGGCATCACCCAGCCCAACATGTTCAATTCGCTGCTGGCCGGGCGCAGCGGCGACAAGCAGACGTTGATGCGCCAGTTATCGCTGAACTATGAGCACGAATTCACGACTGTGTTCACGGGCTTTCTGGGGCTGGAGTCGCAGAGACTGTACGGCAATGACATGGTGCCGCTGTATGCGCCTGACAGCACACGGGTGCGTTCCGTGTCGGCCAACCAGGTCCGGTTGTCGATGCGTTTTGCCTGGCAGGAACGCATCAACCGCGGCCATTTCGACAAAGCGCACATCTTCACGCGTTATCCGGTGATCGGCATTGACCTGATGGCGGGAATTCCGGGCATCACGGCCGATGACTGCCGCTATTTCCGGGGCGAGTTTTCCTTCGACTGGAAGATTCCTGCCGGAGCGTTCGGTTTCAGCAACGTGCATATCGGAGCGGGGGCCATCCTGGGCGACGTGCCGTATCCCTTCCTGAAGCTGCACGAGGGCAACCAGTCGATATTCCTCGACAAGACGGCCTTCACCTGCATGGATTACTATGAGTTCGCGTCCGACCGCTGGGTGAGCACCCTATATGAACACAACCTCAATGGCTTGATCTTGGGCCGGATACCGCTCATCAAAAAGCTTGACCTTCGCGAAATCATCACGGTCAAGGTCGCCTGGGGAACCTTGTCGGAAGCCAACCGGAAGGGAACGAGCGTGCTGCCCATTGCGGGGCTTTCTACATTGGAAAAGCCCTACGTCGAAGTGGGCGCAGGGCTTTCCAATTTGTTCCGGGTCATTCGTGTCGATTTCGCGTGGCGGCTGACCCACCGGACTGAAACCAGCCGCAATTTCCGCGTTACCGTCGGCTTCGACGTGCAGTTCTAGCACACTTCATTGTGATTTTTTGACAACTATTGCCCCATAAAGGCA
>Ga0265298_10001832_pt1 | contig 30925 bp, 43 predicted proteins | sample AusTroGonzalo_MG_3_FD_193486 | JGI IMG/M metagenome (GOLD analysis project Ga0265298, IMG submission 193486) | Bovine rumen microbial communities from tropical cattle in Woodstock, Queensland, Australia - Gonzalo_01 | ecosystem: Host-associated > Mammals > Digestive system > Stomach > Rumen ... | reverse complement strand
GCCTTCGTCATCAAAGTTAATAAGTTCGTCTTTAAAAACTGGTACATATCCTTCGTCCATATTAACGATACAGAAAGCATCTCTTAGTCTTTCATTTGACATAATATTTTAACTCTCCTTCCATTCTATATTTATATAAATATAAAAAAGAACTTTTCTTTCTTATATTACAATCTAATTATAATATAAAAAAGATGCTCATGAGAACTAATTTGTTAATTTTGTTCCCTGAAAAATGAGATTGTTCGGAGGGGCTATTGCATACCCTCAAGTCTCTTTCAAGCTAACCACGCATTCAGTCACTAGATAGGGACCAATACCCTATAAGCTCGGCATGAACTGGAGTAATGTACTAAATCTTTTTCGCCAAAGATTTGTTAATCATTCCTTTAGAACGGCTTTCTTATATGCCCACAAGCACGACTGTTATACACGCTTTAACACGCTTCAACCGTTATCCTTCACTTTCTTTCGCACCCCTGGCTTGGTAATGCTAAGACATGGACCAGTCGCTTGTTGACTTTCCCCATACTCATTATGCTTTCGCCTGCTCACTTCGGTTCAACGACCTTTTGACCTTTTTTCATAGGTTATGACCACAGCATCCTACAGCGTTCACCGTTATTAGATTACAACTTAAGTTGGATATACATCTTCCAGCGTATATCAATAACATAATGAATGAGTGTAAAGCTACTACACGAATTCACTCTGGCCGGAGCTTCATCATAATGTGTAGGAGGGATTGACTACCCTCAACATATAAGGTTCTTCCTGACATTTTTTTAATACGGATTTATGCCTGCTACCTACTGCCCTCTTATTTCAACCGCACAGGGAATTGCCTCAGTTTGTTTGCGACGCCAACTCGCACATAACATTCTCCCTCGAGACCAGTAGTACCTTACGCTTGTTAACTCGACAACAACTCTCCCTCGTTCTTCCGAACTCGTGACGTAGCTTTTGGCATCGTGTGAGAGTCTACTCTTAGGACGAAACCTATCCTTATTCGAGTAACAAACAATCTCATTTTTCAAAGAACAAATTACTTTATTTAATTTTCATAAATAAATTATATCATTTTTTTCACCAAAATTCAAGTTTTTGTGAAAATAATTTTTAATGGAGGGCTGAGAGGGATTTGAACCCACGTTCATGGAGTTGCAGTCCATTGCCTTAACCAACTTGGCTACCAGCCCAGAAAGAAAAGCTATTGCTTTTCAAAATATTCCAATACTTTTTCTACAGCTATTGGCGTGTAATCAATTTGTTCCACGCATACGCAGAAATGTTTTTTATCATTGACAATTTTGTCATGCACATGACCGCATACATTATTATACTCAACATCATATATGGGCGCATGTGAAAGTAGTAATTCGGAATTACCGAATTTGAATACGGTGGGTTTAACATATATTTCTTCAAAACCGGCTTCTCTAAATGCTGTTTTAGATATTCTATCGTGGTTTCCCATAATAAGTATCTTATGCCCATTTAAACGATTGCCAAGTTCAATTACAGTTTGCCTATTTCCTAAGCAAAAATCACCTAGAAAATATACATTATCTTCATCATTAACCACAGAATTCCATTGTTTAATAATAAACTCATTCATTTCTTCTGCATTTGCAAAAGGTCTGTTGCAGTATTTTATTACATTGGTATGGTTAAAATGTGTATCACTAATTAAATATTGCTTCATCTATAACTCCTTTAGGTAAATTTTCTTTACCTTCATAAGTTCCAGCCATATAAAAATCTATATATGTATATTTATCCTCACCTTCAATAATATTCATGGCTTCAGCCATAAGCCCTCCCCAACTTCTCATTGATAGAAAAATATATCCATCTTCAAATACGGGTATGCAATTATATTTCTCTGATTGGTGAGTATCACCACAGATTATATAGTTATTATCAACTATTTCTTTTATAATAGCATCTTTATGGGCTTCATCATAAGGGGCTTCGTGATATATTGGCTTATCTTTTAATGCAGGTATTTCTCCTAATGATGTAAACATCTCGTCTATATCTTTATAAGAAAACCAACCAACGAATTTTAGTTTTTTCTTTCTCATAACTATTTCCCCTTTCTAAATATTACATTATTATTATATAATATAATACTAGATTTTGTCAATTATTTCAGCGTATTCTGCTTGTAATTCTTTTAATTTAGCCCCAGCATTATATTGTTGTTGTTGTAAATCAACACAATATTCTTGCCAAAATTTAGAAAGGTCTAATGCACAATCTAGGTTTTCACCTATAACTTTGCCTAATTTAGTATAATATTTTATCCAAGCCCTGGTATTAGCTAATTTGATACCAAGGTCTCTATCATACTCATCATCAGCGTGGCATTTAGATATACCCTTTACAGTAAAATTAAAGGCTTCGTTTGTTAAGATTACAATATTAAGTTTTTGTTCATCATTACTGATTACTTGTTTCTTCATATTAGCCTCCTAAAAAGTTTAAGGGGTCCTGGGCCGCCTGTTCCAGGATACAACACATCGGCTTGCGCCTACACTTGAGCATTGCTGCCGGTATAGGAAGCGGAATTTCCTATTTACCCCTTTATAAGTTCTTGATAACGAGCCTCTACTGCTTCATTATCAAAATGACCTTCTTCATCCATACAGTCTGCAATGGCTTTTAATTTTAATTGCCAGTCAGCTAATTTCACAGGTTCTACTTGTCTTGTTGTATATACAACTTTATCTTCCAAGTCTTTTGTTTCTTTTTTATTATCAAACTTTCTTTTAAAAGGTTTCTTTCTTTCCATAGTTATACCTCCTAACTATATTCTTTCACCATCAATGTCTGTTTCTTCTGCCATTCCCATAGTGAACCATTGAGCTTCAGGATAATTTGCCATATTTATAGTGTAAGTTGTTGGATTCCATTCAGCAGTTGTAGTAATAATACCACCATCAGCACGAACTCCATCAATAGTAGTTACATATCCCATAGCATTATTCCTACTTACTTTTATTGTTGCCGTATTGACACTTTGTTCTTGTGTAGGTTCGCTATTCTCTTCATCAGGGGTTGTTATAGTATCTTCAAATACTAATACATTTACTTTGTGAGTAAGATTAGTACACCCGTCAATGGCTACTTTATTTGCATTAGGTATTATTTTAGAGCCAAACTCGTCAACATTACCAAAGGAAGCAAAATATATTTGATTACTTAATCCCATTACAGGACAGTCTTTAACATCAAAAACTTTTATTCCTTCTCGTCTAGCTTGCTCTGCAACTTGGTCTGCATGATAATGACCAAATATAATAATTTTTTTCGTTGTTGGAACTCCTAAATGAGCATCTGCTATATCCCATAAAGCATAATGTTCATCAGTTAATTTCCAATCTGGTATCCTAGGATTAAGACCGGCATGCACCATTATTGTGTGGTCTGTCTCAAACCATAAAGGCATCATTTCAAAAAACTCTTTTATACCATAATATTCATCTCTTATGTAATGGCTATATTCATCTAATATTTCATAAGAAGTAACATCTGGTGTATCTAGATGGCTGAAACTCTTTATAGTTTCACCTAAACCATTATGTAATATATTAAATAAGACAAATTCTCCTTCCATGCCTTTTTCCAAATATTCTTGGAACATTACATCGTGATTGCCTTTTACTATTTTCTTTCTATCTTTATTTAGGTTAACAAAAAATTGATATATTTCTCTACTCTTTGGTCCTCTATCAAAAGAGTCTCCTAGTGAAACAAAAAAGTGGTCTGGATTACTTTTATCAAATCCAGCTTGTTGTAATGCTTCTATCATAGCATCATACTCTCCGTGAACATCACTAACTACAAAGAATTTATATTTTTTTGTCATAATTTCACCTTCTTCTTTTTGCTGGGAAATAAAATGGTTAAGACCCTGGTTTTGTTTTATCTTAATCCCAGCCTGATAAAATCAGATTAAAAGCTTCCCATTTAAACAGAACAGCGTAATTCATCTGTACCAAGGTCTTAAAAGTGTCCCTATGGGTTCTGCCCCCATTCAACTCTAAAATTGCTCAGGACATATGGTGGAGATGACGAGACTCGAACTCGTGTCCAAAAATCAATATACTAATCATTACTTTCTTACAAGTTTAGTTAATTTCGTTCTATCTACTTACCCTACATAATTAACAAATCTCGGGGGTAGCCCTACGCATATTAGTAAATATTGTATATTCCACGGCTAGGGACAGTTTATACAATCTCAGACTTTGATAAGTTGATACCTTTTATATTTTCTCCTGTCTGAGCTCTGGTTACTCATATAAAAGTCGCTACCGCTCTAGACTAGGCTAAAGCTACTGCATTAGCAGTGAATAGAGATTTAACTCTGTTAGCGATTTTTGAAAAAATGTTTCCATTTATTTTTTAGTTGCTATTTAACGCATAACTACGACTTGTTTCGTGAGTGTTCATCAATTCCTGTCGAAACCTAAACATCCCCATAAAAATTGGTAGCAATTACTGGAGTCGAACCAGTGACCTACGGGGTATGAATCCGTTGCTCTAGCCATCTGAGCTAAATTGCTATAAATAAAGGCGGCCGCGAAGCCGCCCTAATTATTTTAGTAATCATCTAGAACAGGATGGAGTCGAACCATCATCTTAATGTTTTTCCTATTAAACTACTAAACATATAAAGTCTACCGACACTATCCTCGATAGTATTTTATCCTCAAAAAAACCGGGCGATACACCTATACATGCTGCTTATCTCTCCATACCGTCAGGCCGACAATGGAGCTAACAAGCTTCTAAATGTTTGATATTTGTTAAAGATGTTTCTTTCACCTGTTGGCTTATTCTATCCAAATAAATCTTTTTTATAATATATGAACTTAAGCCATATATCGCCGACAATCTTCGCCGTTTGTTTTAACTTATTTGTCTATGGTCAAACCACTAATCCCAAAATACGAGTTGATTAGGCTCTAATCGGGATATCCTAAAAACCTAAATGTTTTGTTAATATATTCTTTATTATTACCTTTATAACCTCTTGAGTATCATAGGCGCCTCCGCAGAGTCCTCCACACAGAACCTTTATATCAATAACTTTTATTATAATATATTCTTTTGTCATTTATGAAACGGTATGCAAGCATTTCCTCAAACATATCGTCTTTTTTAATTTACAATAAAATTATAATATAAATTATAACCTTATTTCAAGTTTTATTTTATAAAATAACCTCTCAAATTGTGTCTTTGTCCGTTAATCTTCATTGAAGTAGGCTCAGTCTTTGACACAATTCCTTGGCGGCACATAGACGCTATCAAAGTATTTATACTTTTTAAACTTAATTCCATAATTATATCTACGAAATCTTGTTCTGGTATATCTTTTAGCAACTCGTGCTCTTGTAATTCTTCATTTTCTTCTATATAATCTTGAACTGCATATGAAGTAACCTTAGTTTCTTCACTTCTTGCACCTAAGGAATCAAGTGCCGCATAAACTATTTTCGCTTTCATTGATAATTCTTCCATCATACGGGGCACTCTCCTTTCTAGAAAGTCTTAGAAGCAATCTCATAACGACCAACTTCTTTACCTTCTTTAAAAAACTTTTTACTTTTAGTATCACAAACTAGGTTTTTACTTGTAGCAAATTGTTTAACTAAATCAACAAGTTCTTGTTTCTTAGTACCAGCTTCACAAGTAATTCCATATTTCATCTCATCAAAATCTAATGTGATGTCTGCATAATACTTTTTATTCATAATAACACGACCTTTCCATTTATGTATTTTTTTCTTTTTCTATAATAATTATATTAAATTTTCGTGCTTAATTTCAAGTATTTTAAATTAAATTTTTGTTTATTAACTCATAATAAAAGTCATAAACTTGCTTAAACATTTTGTCTGCTTCTTCTTGAGCTACCTCTCTGACCATTCTGTCTAAAACTTTTTGTGCTTTTTTAAGTTTTCTTCTATTCCAAAATGTATTTGGAAGTTTTTTTAGGTCGTTTATTTCTCTCATTTGGCTCATAAAACTTTTAATAGTCATAAGTTTCCTCCTTAATATGCCGTTATATGCCGTTTACAGGCTCTCTAACGCACGAAAATATATTTCTAGTATAATTTATCGTTTTAAGATAAAAGTGTCTTAAAACGCATTTAAACAACGAAATGAGAGGCGTATGTTTTAAGGTAACTGCGAGTGTAGAACTAAGTCTACATCTTCATCAGACATACGCCTGCGTCTCCAGGAATCTAGATTTCCCCAAGTACGCTTCGACTCTCCCACCTACTGACCCAACCCATCCCGGGCCTCTGAAGAATGTCCTTATTTGGTTAAGACTACAGGTTTTATAGTAAAAGCCTTAAGTCAGTCACTACCAGGCATCACTTAAGTAACACTTAATCTAGTCATATATGCTTTCAACCAAGTTTCCGGCACTCGAAGTCCTTCAGTCCCTGCCTTCCACATATACAATATCAATAAGTGGATTTCATATATAGCACTGTTACTGCATCCGCCAAGCGCTGGCATTCTTCCCAAATGTTTTTACAATTATTTCAAATTGACAAATCAATTATATCAAATAATTTTCCAAAATACAACTCTATTTAATAATTTTTATCTTGCTCTGTTTTTGTAATGGCAAATGTCTAGTGTGCATTTACCTTTACCTGTATTATAATTACAGTTTTTATTTGGACATTTTCTCTTGCGTTTAAATATCTTCTTAAAAAACTCTTTCATAATATATACCTCTCTTTTGAATATTACATATAAATTATATAATGAATAAATACCTTCTGTAAACTCTATTTTTTACAGCTCCTGGATGGGTTCTTCTTTTTATAAAGGTGCTTTTCTTTCTAACTTCTTTCTTTTCTTCATTACTTTTTCTTCTTGACAATATAATAATATGTAATATACAATATAAATTATGTATATAACTAAATTATATACACAAATAAATAGTATAGTAAAACAAAAGAAATATGAATTTTTCTTATAATACTTGACATTTGCAAATATAATATATTATTTATTTTAATCATTATATATATAATAATTTTTTTAAAATATACTTGACTATTATATATAATATATTATATAATATATATATAAGTATTAAGGAGATGATATATATGACATTTTGGTTAGTATTATTATTTCTTTTAATATGGTGGAGTAAAAATAATGATGAGTAATTTATATAAATGGGTTGATTTTATCATTTTAATTATTATATAATAGAATTGTAAATCAAAGAAGGAGTGATAATATGAATAAGGACTTATTTATAGATACCATTAACTTTATAAAAGAATTAAATGAAGAAGAAAATAAGTTTAATACCTTATTAAGAGAAATAGATAATGAATTTGGGGGAGGGTTTATACATAGTAAATCTATCAACTACATCACAGGTTTGTTAAAATTATTACTCAATGATGAAAATGACTGGATAAGTTATTATTGCTGGGAAATAGATTTTGGTAGAAAATATTATGAAGGTTGTGTTACTGAAGCAGATGACACACCAATACCATTAAGCACTCCAGAAGATTTGTGGAATTTAATTACAAAAAAATAAAGATAGGAAAGTTTCTACTTTTCTATAAAGTCATTTGCGAAACAGCCTTTCACACCACTTGCGGTATGTATGACTGTGCTGTATCAGGCGGCAGATGGCTTTATAGAAGAGCAGAAGCAAAAAAATTATTTTTATACTTGTATTTTGCTCAAATAAAATGATATAATATTTATAGAAAGGAAAAATAATAAAAATTATTTTTAAGGGTGAAGATAATGAAATTAACTGAAAAACAAGAAAACATTTTAAACATCTTAAAAGATAATTTTGCTGATGGTGCATTTGCTGAAGAAGTTATTGAAAAAACTGAAGGCTTAACAATCGCATCTGTTAGAGCAACTTTAAGTTCATTAGCAACTAAAGGTTTAGCTACTAAAGAAAAAGCAGAATTTGATGGTAAAATGAAAACTAAGTTTACTGCTAAAGTAGACGCTGAATAATTTATTGGCATCAGTATCGCTGTGTAAGTCCAAAGAGTTTATGTCAATTCTCTAACAAAAAACACTGACCAGGGTTAATAGGGTTCCGCTGTTCAGGAAATTACTAGTCTACGGTGGACATAACCGAGGTTGTGAGTAAGGAGATATGTATATTACATAATTTTAATGAGGAAGTTATGTTGCTACTATACATATAGCCCCAGAAACTCTCTGTAGGAGATACAAGAATTCCCCAGCGGGGAACCGTAATACCCCGCTGTTTTATTATTTGCCTGTTTACCCAAGTTGGTTAAGGGGGCTGTCTACTAAACAGCTAGGTCGAGCAATCGGCGCATAGGTTCGAGTCCTATAGCAGGCGCCATTTTTAATAATAATCTATATAGGAAGGAGTTAACCATGTACGCAGATACTAAAACTGTGGTTAAATATTCTATTATAGGTGCTATTATTCTTTTTGTCATTATAACTTTATTTAGTAGTTTTAAATCAGTGCCTACTGGATATGTAGGAGTTAAAACACAATTTGGAAAAGTCCAAGGAGATATGTTAAATGAAGGTATTAACTTCAAACTTCCTTACATTGAAAAAATTGTGCTAATGGATTGTAGAACTAAAAAGGTTGAAGTAGATAATGGAGCAGCTTCTAAAGACTTACAAGATGTTAATTTAAAAGTAGCCGTTAATTATAGTGTTAACAAAGACTATGCTAATAAATTATATCAAACTGTAGGAATAGATTATGAAGCTGTAGTGGTTAATCCAGCTATATTAGAAAGTATAAAATCAATTACTGCTAAATATACTGCCGAAGAACTTATCACTAAAAGACAAGAAGTATCTGGTTTAATGTATGAAACATTAACCAATAAATTACAAAATAGAGGGTTTATTATTGTAGACCTATCTATTACTGATTTAGCATTTAGTGATGCTTACAACCAAGCAATAGAACAAAAACAAGTTGCTCAACAAAATGCTCAAAAAGCTCAATATGAGTTAGAAAAAGCGAGAGTTGAGAACGAAAAGAAAGTTGAAAATGCTAAAGCAGAGGCAGAAGTTATGAAATTACAAAATCAAGAAATAACTGACAAAACATTAAGATTAAAAGAATTAGAAATCAAAGAAGCACTTATAAATAAATGGGACGGTAAATATCCTACTACGATGTTAGGGGATAGCTCTAAAGTTCTATTCGGAATAGGTAACTAATTATACAAGGGGCTTCTAGGCCCCCAATTTTATATGGTGAGATTAGTATAGTGGTTTGTACGCGAGTTTGTGGCACTCGAGGGAGGAGTTCAATTCTCTTATCTTACCCCATTTTATGCCGTGTGTCCGGGCGGTGAGGGAGCGGTCTTGAAAACCGTTGGTCTGAAAGGGCTTGTAGGTTCGAATCCTATGCACGGCGCCATTATTTTATTGGAGGTGTAAATATGAAACCACATCCATATATAGAACAAGAGTTTAAATATAGGAGAAAATCTGCTGCAGCTCATTTTATGGGTAAAAAAATACGAGCTTGGATATATGATAAGATAGCAGATTACTATGAACAAAAGTATTATAACAAATTTATGTCCTCATAGCTCAGCTGGATAGAGCACTAGGCTACGGACCTAGGTGTCGAGAGTTCAAATCTTTCTGGGGACGCCATGCTCCTATGATGGAATTGGTAGACATAATAGTCTTAGAAACTATTGTCCTTTGGGCGTGTAGGTTCAAGTCCTACTGGGAGCACCAAATTATTATGGGTAATCGGCGAAGATGGCGAGTCGCGGCAGACTGTAAATCTGTTACCACTGGTTGAGGAGGTTCGAATCCTCTGTTACCCACCATTTTATTATGTCCTGCCTCCCTGTAGAGGGCGAACCAATACATTATTAAGGTGAGGAATTATATATGAAAAAACAAACTAATCATCCCCTCTCCCAATTTTGGGATAAGTTGGGGAAAACAAGTAAAAAAATCATAGTTTCTATTATTGCTGTAATATTTTTTATAGTTTTATTATTTACTGCTATGACAGTAGTTGGTGGTAAGGGAACTAACTCTCAGCAAACATGGGAGAATGTAGAAGCTAAAATTGTTAATAATCATAAAGAGGAGTTAAGTAAGGAGGGTTATGAAAATGTAACCGCCGAATTAAAATTAGTGATTAAACTTGAAAGAGAAAATCACATGGCTCCAGGTAAAAGAACATTACATCCAGGGGAAACTTTGGAAGAAATGATTGAAGATTATTATGATTACTATGCAGACTATTATTCTGTCGACATAGATAATACGAGCTATCTATTTAAAACTAAGGCTGAAGCGGAAGACTTCTTAGCCAAGATAAAAAAATATGATAATACCGATTATCAAATAAAAACTATCAAAAATTTGGTTAAAGGCGAAAGCAAACAAGAAGATATTGATAAAATAATATCAACCAAAAAGACTGCATATGAGAAGGCTCAAGCAGAAGCCAAAGCAAAAGCCGAGGCTGAAGCAAGAAGAAAAGCCGAACAACGCAGCTCCCAATCAGGGTCTACTAATTATAGCGTTGCTGAATATAAAGCATATGCACATGACTTAGTTATAAATACATATGGCTGGTCAGAGTCTGACTTTGATGCTCTCGTAAAATTATGGAATCGAGAGAGTGGATGGAATCCTAATGCTCATAATAAATCGTCTGGAGCACACGGGATACCACAATCATTACCTGCTAGCAAAATGGCTAGCGAAGGTGCTGATTACTACACTAATGGTAAGACTCAAATTAGATGGGGGTTAAAATATATAAAAGGTAGATACGGAACACCATCACAGGCGTGGGCTCATTCACAGAGAACAGGCTGGTACTAATATGTCCTGCTAGCTCAATAGGATAGAGCAATGCCCTTCTAAGGCATCGGTTCGGGGTTCGATTCCCTGGCAGGACACCATATTTATAAGGAGGGGAACTTATGACACAAGAACAATTAAAAACTACTCCAACATATCAACTTATAAATATACTAAATCTAGCTGAGCAAGCATCACAACAAGATTTAGTAAATGTTGTGGCGTGGGAGTTAGCTAGTAGAATCTGGGTTCCGAATGATGAGGTAACATTTGAACAAATGGCTACCGAATTTGGGTATGTCAAACCAGAGGAACCAGTACAAAAGAAATTAAAGAGATAATAAGGGGTAATTCCCTTTTCACACGCCTGTCGTCTAACGGTTAGGGCGCACGGCTTATATCCGTGTTATCGGGGTTCGAATCCCTGCGGGCGTACCAAAGGATTGATTATTATGTTAGAGATAAATTATGTTAATTTTTTAAAAGATAGAATAGAAATAGGCTGGTCAGCAGATATCGGCTTTGGAGTATTAACTATTAACCATGTAGGAGACCACTTTGAAGTAGAGACAGAATGCTTAGGGCCAGGTTTCTATAACGAGGTATTAGAAAAGTTTAAGGAATACTTACAAGATTTTGGTAAAATAGTAGAATAAAATCTTGAAATAAACCACCTCTTTATATTATAATTATATTATAAAAGAAAGAAGTGTGAGTATTATGAAAAGATTAGAACCATTTGAATTACCAATAGTAAAATTAAGTTATAAACAAAAAGTAATACTTGCAGCTCTTCAAGATGAGTTTCACGGACATGCTTTTGGTCCGCAGTTATTAAAAGAAACTGAGAACGAAACTCTAAAACAATTCTCTATAAATGAAATCACTTGGCATATACTTCGTTTAAGAGAAGCGGCTCTAGTTACAAGTGAAAAGAAAACATATGAAGGAAGAGTTTTGAATGAGTATTCTATAAGTGATTACATAAAATATGGTGTAATTGATATAAAATAACTTGATTTTAGGCATAAAATCGTATTATAATAGATTTATCAATTAAGAAAAATACTAATAGTTAAGTGCCCTCGGAGGTTTTCGGACCGACCGTGAAAGCTCGACCACCGCGTAGCGACAGTGAGAAAGGCGATGAACTAATTATTAACAGCCTAACAATAGACCCCGTTAATATTGGGGGATGGCCCACCAACTTGTATTGGAAGTATGGGAGACGTGGCCCCCAACGATAGCTGTTAGTATATATAAAAAACGGCACAGGTTTACCGTATATGATTTATACGGGTTATAAGGCTGACCGAGTCCAGTTTTGGAGAAAAAGCACGAGTGAGGAACGTGGCCTCACATTTACATGCCGGGGGATTTGCGGTTACATCGCCGTACCGGCTCCAATTATTTGCCGACATAGCACAATTGGTAGTGCAATTGACTTGTAATCAATAGGTTGTGGGTTCAATTCCTACTGTCGGCACCATGTGGGAATAGCTCAATTGGTAGAGTCTCTGCCTTCCAAGCAGAATGTTGCGGGTTCAAGCCCCGTTTCCCACTCCATTTTATTGCCGAATGGTGAAGCTGGTAACACACATGACTTTGACTCATGGACGCATTGGTTCGAATCCAATTTCGGCAGCCATGCTCGTTTAGCTCAGTTGGTTAGAGCACCTGCCTTACAAGCAGGGGGTCGTAGGTTCGAGTCCTTCAACGAGCACCATTTGATAATGACGGCGCGTCATTCCGGTGAGGTAACTCGGTTTAGCTAACTACTGAAACAGTCCGGAGCGTTGATTTTGATAGTTTGAAGTGTATACTAAGTGGTAATCAAGTTATATGAGGGGTGACCCCATATCGTAATTTTGAAGCGAAAGCGCAGCTCTGGTAACGGACTGTAATTCACGGAGAAAATCTACTTGACCTAAGATATAATATTACTATTCAAAATGCCGTTTCTATATATTCGGTCGGGTAGCTCAGTTGGTAGAGCACGGGACTGAAAATCCCGGTGTCGCTGGTTCAATCCCAGCTTCGACCACCATTAGTTTATAAGTGTAACCTAGTATCCAAGTCAGCCCAGTCGACCTTGGGGAGTGTGAGGACTAGGATAAAGACTGACCTAAAGGACAAGAAGCCACAGTTCGCACTTATTATATAGAGAAATTCTAGACCCTATCCACGAGGGTAATGCCGGTGTAAAAGGACGCCTAAGGGAATTTATTCCTATAATTGCTATTATATGATTTATAGATAGACGGGTATGTTAGGGGATGAAGTGCTACGTGAAAGTCGTAGCTTGGATGTGGCTGTGAGGAAACAAAACAGAGATGGTGAATTTCTCAACATTATCGGAAAGTAGCGCAATTTGGTAGAGCACGTGGTTTGGGACCATGAGGTTGCAGGTTCAAATCCTGTCTTTCCGACCATTTTATGGGCTTAGTTCAATGGTAGAATAACGGTCTCCAAAACCGCTGATTAAGGTTCGAATCCTTAAGCCTGTGCCATTTTGGTCGCATGGTCCAATGGTTATGACGCCTGCCTGTCACGCAGGAGACCGGGGTTCAATTCCCCGTGTGACCGCCATTATAGGAGTGTAACTCAGTTGGTTAGAGTACCCGTCTGATACGCGGGCTGTCGGAGGTTCGAATCCTCTCGCTCCTACCATTTAAAGAAAGTTGGTGAAAATATGGGTAAAAGACCTTATTATGTTTTATATTATTCAACTGAATATGATGGATATAATACTACAATAGAATATATAGGAAGCAACTTCAAAGCAGCTAAAGCTAGATATAAGGCCCTATACGATTATGTTTATCAACATGGCTTCTTAGATGAAGGGATTGAAGCAGACCGTATAGAAGGAGAATTTAGACCAGCTCCTGAAGATATGCGCCCTGGTCAAGAAATAGGAAGTTATATCAATGACCAAAATGAAATGTGGGATAGTATTCATTTAGTTTGTATGAACACAGGTATGTTTGCTAATCCACGCAAAGAAGAGGAATATAAAAATACCCACCCAAATGCAAAATATTAAGTTGACTTTAGGGGGCTATTTATAATATAATATTTTTAGAAAAAGAAATAATAGAAAATATTAAGGAGGTTGCTTAAGATGGCAAAAAGAAAATCAAGTAGTGGTAAAGGTGAAGGACAATTCACTATAACACAATATAACTTAGATAAGAAAGGAAAAACTAATAAAAAATTAAAGAGTAATCCAATGGCATCTAAGTACCTTACTGCTAGAGGAAAAGAACTTAAGGAAGCAGCAGCAGAATATGCTAAGGCACATCCAAAAGGTTCTGGTAAGAAGTATAGAAAGACAGAAGTAACAGCCTCATAATAGGAGGTGAGACTAATGTCTCTTAATAAAGCAATAAAAAGTGGTAAAGAACACCGTGTAGAATATGGTACAAAAGGTCAGCCTTTTGCCAAATCAGTGGATATCCATTGTAGAAATCATGGTGGACGCAGACATCAATGGGAATGCCAATGGTGTTTAGGTAATAGAACCTATAAAAATAAGGCTAAAGATAAAGTAGCCAAAGAAGAAATAGAAAAATTTAAGATGAAGGGAGAATAATTATGGCTAATATTAACTGGACAGAAGATAGTTTGGAAGAACTATTAGAAAAATCTATTGGAGATATTCGTGAGATGCTAGCTCATGAAGACGCTGATATTGATTTCAAAACATTTTTAGTAGAAAATGGTTGGATTGAATCCGAAGACTACGAAGATGATGATTATGACAGCGACGATGATTACGAGGAAGACGACGACTACGATGACGATAGTTGGGACGATGATGAGGAAGACGAAGAAGATGAGGAAGAATTTCCCAGTGACTTGTCAGCCGAAGAAGAAGAAATGGCTCGTAATATTGCCTGTGATATTGATAATGGTAATTATACTATTGATACTATTGCATCATTTTATGATAGCAAAATAATTGATAGAGTTGAAGAATTACTAGACTAATCACATTTTTGGGGAAGAATTTGGGTTTAAGACTTGAATTCTTCCCCTTTTTTATTTTATAATATTTATAGAAAAAAAGAAAAGAGTTTTTAATATATCGCTATTAGTAAATTAAGTTTCGGGGTACTCGGGGCCGTTGAGTGGGAATGATTATCTCCAGTAACCGCAGGCAGTTAAAGAGGAAGGTGATAGAGACCCGACCTTCCCTTAATTTGCTAATAGGGGTATATTAGAAAGGGTAAGTGATAAATATGAGTAAAAGTTTATATGATAAGAAAGTAAATCGTAATGTTAAAAAACTAAACAGGCAGCTCCTTAACGATGTTTTTGGAGACAGGTTCTGGGTTAGACAAGTTCAAAAGTCAAGAGCAGATGGCATAGAATATTATTTATATGAACTATGCGATAGAGAACAACCAGAAAGAAATGAATTAGTTCATGGTTGGTTAAACTATTGGGAGATATGTAGCTCTTATAAAATATGGGAGGCTATGAATAATTTTATAGTTACCTCAGACTTCTGGACAAAATATCACGAGGCCAAACAAAAATCAGGTGAATAATTACTTGAATTTATCTCAAATTCTTTGATATAATATATTTGTAAAGAAAGAAGGGGTATAAATGAAATCAAAGTTAATTAAAAGATTACACGAAATTATGCTAGAAATAATCAAGGCTGATGACGCAGAGCTAACTAAGATAGCTATTGAGTTGGCAGAGATTGAAAAGAAATTACTAGCATACCAACCTGGAAAGCACTTTACAAACGGCAACTAATAAGTTGTGGCCGTGGTCGCACCCGGCTGATGAGTGGGAAGTCTGTTAGCCACTTAAAGAACAATAAAAAACCGGGCCATACATCGCGGAGTAGAGCAGTTTGGTCAGCTCGTTAGGCTCATAACCTAAAGGTCGTCGGTTCAAATCCGACCTCCGCAACCATTTTGGCGAGTTGGTGAAATCGGTTAACACACGTGCCTTTCACGCACGCATTCACGGGTTCAAATCCCGTACTCGTCACCAGTTAGTTTATTAGGGTTTAAAAAAGAGGTATATTATACTGAATGCCCTCGGGTATAAAGTAGAACTCTTATATTGTAAAAAAGCACTGATGGGCGGGACTCCAACGGCACGCTTTACCTTTTATTTATATAGGTATAATGACGACCTAACCTTGCACTTCTCCTTAAGCAAGAGAATCCTATGCTTATAAAAGGTTCGGCACCATTTTGGGGGATTAGTTCAGTGGGAGAACACTTGCCTTGCAAGCAAGGGGTCATGAGTTCAAATCTCATATCCTCCACCATTTTGCCCGGATAGCTCAGTAGGTAGAGCATTTGACTTTTAATCAAAGGGTCGAGAGTTCAAGCCTCTCTCCGGACACCATTTGCCTTTGGAGCTCGTTTGGTAGAGCAACCGGCTGTTAACCGGGAGGTTACAGGTTCGAAGCCTGTCTGAGGCGCCAGTTATGCCTGGGTGGCGGAATTTGGTAGACGCAACGGACTTAAAATCCGTTATCTTTCAACAGGTGTGAGGGTTCAAGTCCCTCTCCAGGTACCATTTTATTTAGATAACAAGGAACAAGAAACAAAGCGAAGGTTGATTTCCGTGCCGGATAACAGGTAACAGGCAACTAAATAAAATTTATGTTAAAAAAGACTTGAAAATATCTACCATTTAATATTATAATTAAATTGTAATAAATAAAGAAAGAAAAAAATCTTTCATAGGAGGCTGGGATTGCACTATATTGGATTCCCACGCAGACTGTCTTGATGGTCCGGGTCTGCACTCGAGAGCGATTAAGTATTGCTATTAGGAAATAAGTAATGGATACCGGCCGAAGTGTTGGGGATAGATGCCGCTCCAACCCATAGTCAGGCGTATTTCCTAATAGGAGTATTTAATCTCCCTTAAACTTTGTAATATTAGTTGTATCCGTCAGCCGGAGAGAACGCTTGCGGGGTGATTTCCTTACATAGGTTAGACCGTAATTCGTTGCATCACTAGTATTAAGTTTATGCTATATAATAATATCACAACCTGACTTTATTATATATCTTTGGTTGGGAGAGTAATCTCCCGACCACCTAAATAAAAAAATTAAAAAATACTTCACAAAAGGTATTAAATTATTATATAATATAATTGTAAAAGAAAGAAAAAGTAATTTCTATCTTTGAAAGGAATAAATAAGTTGCTTTGTATACCATCCTTTCTTATTTGTTCCTTTGAGAGATAGAAATTGGAAAGCGAGCCATAGTAAGGCTGGTAGGTAAAATAGAACAGGTCATCTAGCAATTTCTTGAACTATTTAAGCCGAAGCCGTAAGAGAAAAATCCTTACTAAAAAGAATGCACCATAGTTTTTGAAGATTTTGATAAATATGGTTTATAAAAAATCTTATGACCAACCAAACGAAATTTAAGTAGTCAAATTAAAGTTTTAAACTTGATTTGTGGAAGGTTAATATAATATAATTATTTTAGAAAGAAAGAAAAATAGTTTGAGAAACTTACTTAGCCGGGCTAAGTGACGAGGCTACCGTTTCTACACCTGATATTTATATCGGTTTAAGGTAAATGCGAAAGAGTTTCAAATCTAATTTGTAAGGATATGGCAATGAGTGCTTTATAAGTGATATATTAACCTATACAACTAGCAATCGAGGTGAAGGTTAATAAAAGGTAAAAGCTAATCAGTGGCTTTCCTCGATGGAACTCTGATGCCCGTGCATTTATAAAACATTCATTGGCATATCCCTACCTGAAAACACACGGCGAGCGAAGCGTCTATAATATAAAGAAGCAACGATACCGTGACGGGAATAATATGTCTCAGGCGAAAGGAGTTTGTAAGGCTGGAAAGCTCTGTGTAAACCCACAAAAACTTACTATCCTTTATGGAATAATTAACCGGGACCAGAGGGAAGATGACCTTGTGCTCGCGGCTACTGGTTTGGGAGTAAGTTCCGACTTTCTCTTACCAAAGTAACAACACGCAGAGGATTGGACTGAGCTGGCGGTATAAAAATTGGGGGCGTAGCTCCAAAGGGTATCATCAAGCAAGTACCAGGTTAGGCTTGCAAGGCTTTATGCCAAAGTAAAAGAGTAAAAAATTGATTAAAAATACTTCACAAGAGCTGTGAAAATATAATATAATTAAATTGTAAAAGAAAGAAATAGATTTATTGGAAAGTGAGCCAAGTTATTTCGGTAACAAAAAGAATACTCCATAGATTTTATAAGGTTTTTGATAAATATGGGTTATAAAAAAACCAAAATATTTAAAATTATACTTGAAATTACCTAGTAATATCAATTATAATTATTATAGTAAATGAAAGAAAAAAATAGTTTATGTAATCTACCAACCGAGTTGGTGACGAGGCTACCATCTTTCAACCTATAAGTCCTATAAAAAGCCTTCGGGTGGCAAGGAAAGTTTGGTAAAAGCGAAAGGATTACTCCTAATGAAAAAATTATCTCATAAATAGTTGATTTAAGGAAGCTATCAATGATATAATATATATAGAAAAGAAAGAAATGTGAACCCGAATACGAAACACGAAACAAAGGGCAGATGTGTACTTAACCAAGTATAAAGGAGAGTGGTCCGAGTTACGATTACAAAAGTAGCGAACCTCGTGTGAAGAGTATCAGTGTTGTAAATCTCATCTTTCTTATAAGGCGGCTCACTGCTAGCGTAAGTGTGAGTATCCGTTGACTACGGCGAAAGGTGCAGATACTTAAGCTACTCACTAATTAGAAATAGTCCTTACCTCCCTCTAGTAGAATGGGGGACTGGAAACATATCTTCCATTCTACTTTTATATATACTGATTAGGGGGTTTTGGTAAATATATCAAAACCTTGTAATGAGTATATATAAGGTATATTCAAAATACGGCAACATGGGACATAGCGGACCGTCCCTTCAGGTTTTATGAGCGGGCAACCCTTTGCGATGGCACTTAGATGATTTCTAAGCAGAACCCGCGGGGTTCGATAACTAACGAAAGTTGCCACTTAAATTTTGGTTAAAACACTTGATTTTCTCATAAAGTCAGTGTTATAATAAATATATAGAAAGGAAGAACATTAACAAGTTCTAAGGGTGAAAAATAATGAACGAAGTTAAAGAAATCAAAGTTACAGGTAAAATGGAACTAGCTACTAAAGCAGTTAAAGAATTAGGTGGAAAGGCTAATGCTCGTCAAGTATTAGAATTCTTAGATGAAAACTATGCTGACAGAACTGACCTTAAAACTTTCAATGCTGTTAATGCTACATTAGCATATGTTGCTAAAGCAGGTATGGCTAGCAAAGCTAAAGTTCAATATGGCGACAAGCTATTAACTCAATATACTGTAAGCGAATAATATATAAGAGGTTAGATTAAGTTCTAACCTCTTTTTATTTTTTTATTTTTATAATTTGGTTAAAATGGTTTTTAAAAGCAAAATAAGCCAGTGTATATCGCTTTTATAATATTTATAAATAATTTATATTATAAAGGGGTAATTATCGTTATACACTAGTGGAATTTGCTTTTTTATTTTTGTGAAACTAATAGGTTAAAATTAAGACCAAAAAGTTTCACATCATTTTTTAAAAAAGACTTGCACAGAGGTACCGTTTTATATTATAATTATATTAGATAAAAGAAAAAAGACAATTTGAAAGAGGTGGTAATATGAACAATGAAAAATTACACTACATTAAAATTATGGGGGTATGCCTAATCATTGCTGTATTATTACTAATCTTAAATATCCTAAGTTTAGCATAAAAAGACTTGCAACGAGGGTATGAATTGTAGTATAATATTTATAGATAAAGGAGATGAGTATAATGATAGAAATGAGATATACTAGTCCAGCTTGCGAAGATGTGCAACCATATGAAATTGACGCCACAATAAGAATTAGCGACGAAGCAACTGCAACAGAAATGGTAGAAACATTTGTAAAGGTTATGGAAATAGCAACAATGAGCAATTATAATATTGCAAGAGCATTAAAAGAAGCATATCATAACTTTATCTATGAAAAAGAATTAGAGGACGAAGAAATTAGCATTGAAGATTAAAAAATACTTGAATAGAGGCACCAATATTTGATATAATTATATTGTAATAAAGAAAGGAAAGTGATAGTTATGTGGAAGGTATATAGATATGCTGAAAAAGATATAGTAAGTGAATACGGGGATATTATATATCCAGCAGGAACTTGGTATTCAATCGGCAGTTATGATGATTTATTTAGCGTAGCTAATATTATCAACCATGAAATATACTTATATAACTGCACTTGCAAAGATGGCGACCCAAATCCTAAGTTCAAAATTTTAAGTGATTTTGAATAAAAAGACTTGAACAAAGCCACCAATTTATTATATAATATAAATGTAATAAAGAAAAGAGAAAAAACAAAATCGTATCCGAACCGAACCTGATTTGTTCCTAATAGTATGCGAAGGTTGCAAAATCCTTTCTCCTTTATTACAAAAGGTTTGGCAACTACCTACTGAAAAAATAAGTTGTGAAAATGAAAAAAATACTTGAACAAAGGTTCCAAAAAGTATTATAATGAATATGTAATAAAAAAGAAAAAGAAAAAAGAAAGGCACGGCAGAAATGCTGTGAGGGTGAACGAAATGGCTAAGAGAAAACCAACTGTAAACAAAATTGTAGTAGACAAGAACGCTGCACAATTCATGAGAACAGCAGCAAACCTTGCTAGAAAAGGCAAGACTAATAAGAAACTACACGGCAGAAACGCTAATCCAAAAGCAGCAAAGTATGCTATCTAATGACTAAGCACTTGCTTAGTTCGTGTTGAGGAGTTTAAGTTGTCGGTTATCTTAAACTCTTGACCACGGACCAAGGAAGCGAACCTTGTATCCCAGTGCCTTCGGGGCTGCGTATTAGGATAGGTTAAAACACTAGTTTGCAAACAACCATATAGGGGTGATTCCCCTCCGATGACTCGTTGAGGGTGGATAAATAGACGAGCCGACTAAATACTAGGTCGTGTGGGTAGTATTCCCTCCTGCAAGGGCGATGTGCAGGCCTGGCAAGCAAGGCAGAGCTGAGTTTTCAGTACCAGTTTGGACTTTAAAAAGAGGGTACCGTGTCTTAAGCCCGACCCGTGAAGAGAGGCTACTGTATAAGCAGGGAAATATGCGGTTGCAAACACATATTCTGGGATAGGGTTTTAATACCCTGCTAAGAATTCCCTATAAAATATAGGGGGTTGCTAGGAGTGTATTAGACGCATAGGTCCTAGGGGATTCGGTGGGCAGAAAATATACTGTCAATGCCTCCCCAGCCACAGTCCAGTGCTGGGCACGACGGCTCCCAAGGTCGCGTGGTACAGGGATACCCCTTGAGCGAAAGCGAGAGAACGAGGCTAGGAGCGCGCACCTACGCGTAGCACCCATAATAGAGAATGGAGGTATGTATTATGTTGACACATAACGAGGAAAAAATTGTTCGCATGCTAAATGAAAGCATGGCTACACCAAAACAACTTGCTGCTGCTCTAGGAAAAGGCTACACAGAGTTCAAGGCACAATCAATGGTGCTAACACTTGCTCGCAAGGGCATGGTAGATAAGACTAAGGCTGCTCTTATCCTTCGTGGCACAGAGATGCTACGCTTCCTAAACTATGATTTAGGGGGAGGACTAAAAGGCGGCATACCTACGAACAGAGTTCGCTAACATAAATTGTATTTTTTGCTCGCCAACTCTACTAACTTAATGTATTAAATAAAGGAGTATTATATATATACCTATATATATACTATATATATTATAATAATAGTAGTAGTATATATATAGTAATAGTATATATAATATAATAATAGGTAGTATATATTATATATATAATAATAGTAATATATATACTACCATAATAATATATATAATAATAGGTATAATAGTATATAGTATAAGTATATATATGTATAATAATATGTATATATATACTCTATGTATTATTATACCTATTTTTTTTATTATGTGGAATATAATGGGGAATAGTGGGGGATGAGGCCTCCACAGAGGTACCTCCTGTCAAGTCTTTTGTGAAATTTGCATTTTAAAACCGATTTTAACGACTTTTATCTCATTCTAATATATTTATATTAACTTATACCAAAAAAGCGAAACACGCCGGCTTAATTCGTTTTTAAACGGTATATTTTGCTTTTAATATTTTTTATAATTTTAATAGGGGGGATGCGCAAGCATTCTCTTTTTTTATTTTTTTAATAAAATAGTTGACAAATACTAGCGCAATGGTATATAATTATATTAGAATGGGAGAGTATTATTATTATATATATATCTATTCTTGGACGGAGCTTGCCAGCTCCTATTACCTCATTGAACCAGTCAATTGCCTCATGCAGCTCCTTTGTGGTGCAGATGAGAGGTAGCGCAGCTCCTTTGCGAACATATGTTCGGGGGTGGCCTCCCTGGGAATTTTATACGGGGATGCAGCTCCTTTGGGCGCCAGCAGAATATAGGGGGCAGCTCCCCAGCTCCTTTTAGGGGGCGGACGTGAAACATGCTGTGCCAGAAAAAATATGCTAGAACAACCACCCTAAAATATGCGGGCGATATTTTGCAAAAAATACTTGACAATCGCTAGTATTTTGGTGTATAATTATATTATAATGAGGAGTGTTTTTTATAAAAAAAAAAAAATAACAACAAAAAAAGATGCTATTATTCAGCATCTTCTACTGGAGCATCTTCTTCAGGAGTTTCGATAACTTCTACACCTGCTTCAGTGATAGTGTATTTAGTTAACATTTTAGCACCTTCGCCTTCTCCATAAACTGCTTTAACTTTTGTGCAGTATCCTTTACCTGCAGCAGCTGCTAATGTAGCGTTTACTCCGTTGAATGTTTTGCCTTCAACTTTTGCTAATACTTCTCTAGCGAATGCTCCGTTTTCGAAGTCTTTTAATACTCCTAATACTTCTACCATATTTTTAGTTATTTTAGCCATTTTAATCACCCTTACATATACCTGACTATCGTATATGCCCTTTCCTTATTTATTTTTGACTTTTTTCATTGTCATATATATTATATCACAATCTTAAGTGAAAGTCAACACTTTTTGAAAAGATTTTTGAGAAATTTTGCTTTCGCAATTTCTACTCTTTTTCTTTTCTTTCTATAATAATTATATCACATTTAGGAGTTCAAGTCAACACTTTTTTTATTTTTTTGCTTAATTTTTTTCGTGTTGTCTTTTTTCCTTTTGTATATAAATATTATATCATATTCAGGAGTAGAAGTCAAGTAATTTTTTTATTTTTGCTTAACTTTTTTTGCTTACTTGCATTTTCTCTTTTCTTTCCTTTTTCATTTTACATATATATTATATCATATCTTGAACCAAATTGCAACACTTTTTGAAGAATTTTTTTTAATTTTTTTTCTTAAAAAGTCTTGACAATATGCAGCTCCTTATGGTATAATATAAGTTTGGGGGGTTGGGGGGGCAAAACCCCACGCCCAACACTACTAGATGAATGTGTAACACTTTTTTCATCTTTCATAATTCTATTATACCACAATACGGTTCGAAAGTCAAGAAAAATCGCTCAAATTTTTTTAAAAAAGTTTTTCAAAAACTCTTGACAACCGGGACCGAAATATGGTATAATAAAAGGGGAAGTATTTTTTTTTTTTTTTTATTTTATTTTCCTTTTTCTTCGCAAACGTATGTTCGCTTGACAGCTCCTTTGCAGCTCCTTTACATGTAAATTGACATGTCAAGCCCGCTTGCGGGGTAGCCGCTACCGCAGCTCCCCTCGCAGCTCCTTGGGCCCGACCTAATAGGTTGGTACCCGGTACCTAACCTTTACCTTTGGTTCCCCCTACCTTATATCTGGGTACAAAAAAAGCCGAACGTTTGTTCGGTTCTCTCAATGATTAAAGCAATAAAAAAATAGGGGTATAAGATGCCCTATTTTATAATCAATTGATAAGTGTAAAAGGTTGTGTAAAATACACTTATCTTAAAATGAAAAGTATTGCCCTTAAAAAAGGGGTTTTCTTTTTTAAAAGCATTTATATTATACCACAATTTTTTTATTTGTCAATACTTTTTTTCACTTTTTTACAAAAAAATTAAGGGGCAATTTTATGCCCCATGGTTGCAACCCTTATCTATAATTAAAAGGTTGTGAAATATGCCTTTGAAAATATGCTTGTTATATCTAAATCAAACTAACCCCCTTAGTCTTCAATTAAACTTAATTGTTTTTTTGTTGTCTTAGTCTTTTTTGTATTGACTAACTTAATTATCTTATTGAATGTTTGCCAATTACCATAGGTATTAACTTCAACTTTGATTTCTCTTTTTCTTCTAGATAGAGAAATTGCCGCTTGTAGTATAACACCCTCACAATCAATATCTTCTAATGCAATATGACTTTCCGCCCAACAATAACTGTCTGGCACTTCCATTTGCATTTCTTCATTGTTGTTTGTTAGGTATCTATAAAGGGTTTCGGCTTTGCACTCATAGTTGCCTTTTTGACTTTTTGCACCATGATTATCAGCCCACTTTTTAAACTCTTTTTGCTTTGCAAATATTTCAACAATTTTCATGATGTCTAGGGTATCTAATTCCCATAGACCTTTACAATAGTTTTTGTATGGTATCAATTGACTAGTGCAATAAATTGCCTGTCTATCAAACTTAGCATTGTAAGCACTAAATATTGTAATATTGTAGTCCTTAATGTCCTTTGCTAATTGTTGCATGATAGCACCCCAAGACCTTATTTCAAGGTTGCCCTTTTCTATTTGGTCTTTCCAATAGTCAATTTTATTTATTGCAAAGTTTTGACTTTCAACTATTTGCCCTTTATTCATAGCATAATTGCTAGATAGTAAATAGTCTTGATTTTCCCAAAACTCTTTTACAATAAAACCCTTTCTAGTGCCTAGTATTTCCACACCATCGCAATTAAGAACTTTCCAAGATATTTCTATTATGTCCTTAATTTCCTTTACATTATCATTTTCAACTATTCCACTATGGATAGTTTCAGTGTCTAGGTCTAGATACCTATTGTTAGTATCATTTAGACTTATTTTTCTTATACTTTTCATTTTATACCTTCCTTTTCTTAATTTAGTTTTAAAACCCCCTAAATTATCTTTAAGAAGATATAAACAAGCATATTTTTCAAAGAACTTTGAAGCAACTTTTAATTTGCTTCTTTGAATACTTAACCTTTTATAGTTAAATACTCAAAGAAGAAAATTAAGCATTTTCTTCTTCTTTGTTAAGGTTTGCAAGTCCTTTTTCAGTGATTACATAGTAAGTAACTAGTTTGTCTTTGTAAACTCTTTTTTCTTTGTTTACAAGTCCTTTACTTGCTAAACTTGCAAATGTAGCATTTATTGAATTGATTTTTTGTGTATCAATGTTGTTATTCTTTAATTGTGTAGCGTATTTTTCAATTGCTACATAGGCATTGATACCCTTTTCTTCAATTGCTACTAGTCCTAGTGCAAAGATTTGTTTTTGTGTCATTTTTTCCATAATATCACAACCTTTCTTTTTTTATTCTAATGAATAAAATAACACTTGATTAGTTGTATTAACTAATCTTTAAATCATTAAATCATTAACTTAATAACTTAAAGATTAGTATATTATGAATAACTTTTTCAAAGAACTTTTTGTAATAACTTTATCTTTATTACATTATTAGTATAACATTTTTAGTTTTAAAAGTCAAGTCTTTTTTAAACTTTTTTTAATTTTTTTTATACCCTTTATGTAATACTCTTATCTTTATTACACCTTTATTATATCATATACTTTTTAATAAGTCAAGTATTTTTTATAACTTTTTTAAAAAGTTTTTAAATACTATTTTCTTATTACATATATAGTATAACATATAACTTTTAATAAGTCAAGTATTATTATTAACTTTTTTTAATAAGTCTTTTTTTATTCTCTTAACTTATTACATTATAATTATATCATTTATAACTTAATTAGTCAATAACTTTTTTAAATCTTTTTTAAAAATGTAAATGTAAACTTTTTTTAATTTTTTTTAAAAAAACTATTGACTTTTATTTTCTTTAATGTTATAATAAGTATGTAAGATAAAGAAAGGTTGTGATTTGAAAATGAAAACAATGAAAGGAATAAGAAAAATTAAATGGGAAAATATAACATTTATTTTAATGTTTATATTGGGTATAGTATCAATTATACACCATATAAAATTAAATGGGTTATATATAAACCTTATATTTGAAGTAATTATTTACTTAATGTTTGCTTTTACTTTTAGATATATAGTAAAAGATATTAGAAAAAATCCTAGTAATTGGACACTTTAAAAGACTTTTAAAAGTCTTTTTCTTTTTGCTTTTAAAGTCTTAAAGTCTTTTTTCTTTTTAAAGTCTTAAAGCATCACCAAAGGGAACGGGACAACGGGACACCTTAAAACATTTGTTCGTGTATGGGTGGGGGTGGGTTTAGTAAAATTGCGAACGAATGTTTTATATAACAACCGAGCACCTACCCGAATTTACAAAATTAAAAACCGAATTTACAAAGTTATTTTTTAGTCGCCCCTTACCTTGCAGGGTGGCATAGGCGTATTGCCTCTGTCATATAATCTTTTAAGGCATAGATATTGGCGTTGAGTTATATCCATATCATTATCAATATAATTACTTATACCAACCCAAGCCTCTATTTCTTTCCAACATACAAATAATGTATAATTGCTTAGCCCATTTATTAGTTCTATTGTCTTAGCCTCTACGGTCATATGCAACCCACCAATCCCTTTCTCCATATATTACGTGGAAACTTTGATGTTCCTCTACGTAGTATTCCATAGTATGACCACCACTTATTATAATATCTTTTGGTATACCATACCAAAGCGGTAACACCTCACATGGATTACCACGGCCAACTCTAATATATGAGCCATTGCCTTCCTTTAAAAATATATTATACATGCGTATGCACGCCCCTTTCTTCAAACTGCGCACAGGCCGGTGCACTTTTGCGCGCCAAGCAGTAGTGTCTCTTACAGAAATAAGATGGTATAGTCGAATTGCTGCGTCTATTGCGCACACAATGTTTACAGTCGGCACATTTATGCTCCACTACTACGCGCTTAGGCGGTTGCGCCACGATAGGCACTTTTGGTAGGTCGCGCTCACGGTCAAAGCATAGCTGTTCACGTAGCTCACGCTCTGAGCATTCAATGTGCTCCACATCAATGAGGTATTTTTTGCAGCGCTCAATATACTCTTTTGCAAGTTTATTTTGGTCTGCCCCAATTGGGTTATCTATGATGGCATGGCATTTGACGCAGCCTAGCACTCCATTACGGCGTTCACCCTTGCCCCCATGCGACCTGTTCACAAATATGTGCATTATTTGCAGCCCACCTTTGGCCTTGCATATGTAGCACTCCTCTTTATCACGCTTTTTGATATATTTGCGCTCCTCCTTATCGAATTCGCACCATTGGCTTCTCTTACTGCTCATTGTGTAACAGCGCACCTCCTATTCCCATTTCTTCGGCCTCACTCATGACGCCGTCTATAAATACGGTCATCTCATACGAATCATACTCGCTGGACCCGCGATATATTATGTATTGGCCCCCGGGTAGGCTTTCGTAGTATTTGAAATAGCTGCCCAGTAGGTCTTCGTCAAGTTCTGTACTTATAATGAAGGATTGGCCGTAGCGCTTAAGCATTTCAAAATAGACATCAAACTTATTACGACGTAAGCAGTTAGCAATCTCGGTAATGTATGCCCATGCGAGAGCATTTTGCTCCGCACTGCGCTTGTCACGATGCTTCGTGATGCGACAGTCGTAAACTAAATCATCTTTCAACTCATTTCTAATATAATCTATAATTTCTTGTTTTTTACTTGTTAAAATCACTAGCGAGCCTCCTCATGTTAAAAATAAAGGGGAATGCGCCACACAAGGGTGAAAGAGTGCAGCGCGTCCCCCTAGATTTCCAGCAGACAAGCATACTCATCAAATACCTGCTCTGCTGCACCGTTATTAAATTGCACAAGAACTATTGGGCATCTATGACCATCATAAATGCCGTACCCCAATAGCTGTGTAGATGAGATATCATTTTTGTCTTGCAAGATTGTTACCAAATGACCAGGGTGAAAGGGGTCATTGGTAACGAAACTTACATATTCTATTTTTTGTTCTTTTTCGCTTGATGAACCATCATTTGTTTTCGTCTCATTACTTTGTCCATCTCTTCTGGAAGTTTGTCTTCCGGAACCGTCATGAGCATTTTCTCCCTGAGCGCTATCATTAGTCTCGCAAACAGCGCTTCTTGTTTTAGGACTGTTTTCTCTACGCGGTTGTGTTTTTTTTTGATTTTTTCGTTTTGATTATTCTTCAGTGCCTTCACTGGGAATTTCATCTAACTCGATTTGATAATTTTCATCTCCTCCAAGGCATGCGCACATTGGAAATTCTTCGATATCAGTTGAGTTAGCTTCTGCGATAAGTCTTACTTTAACATCGCAATGTTCAGCGTCATCTAATAACACTTCTTCAACTTCACGGTAAAATAATTTACCACAGTTTTCACATTCATAAACTACATATTTTGGTTCCATAAATTCCTCCTTAGCGTAAAAAATATTTTTTCTTTTTTTATTTTTTACAATTATATTATAATATTTTTTTGAACCGTTTGTAAACATTTTTAGCAAAATTTACCCTATAAAATTTACATAAGTACGCCAAAAATTGATTACAGACATTATTTGCCCTTGATATTCTTTATCATCAGTTTGGTCTATTAGGTCTTCTAAAAATTCTATTGTTTTATTAACTATTTCTTTGTTTAGCATTTTGCTGTTTCTTTTTTCTCTTTTCTTTTAAATACTCCGCTTTATCTTTTTCATTTTTCCAAGCGATGTATCTATCGAAAAGGATTAAAAGTATAATAGTAGAAAATCCTAGACCAACTCCGAATACGAGTCCATCAACTAAATGTTGTATGATATTCATTTGACTTCACTCCTCCGTAAAAATATTCTATTTTTTCTTTTTACGATATAATTATATCATTATTTTTGACCATCTGTCAACATTTTAATAATTTTTTCACTATTTTCAAATTGAAGAACCGACATCCATTCAAAGTCCTCTATAAAAAAATTATAAATATAAAGATTAAAATGTCCATTCCACTCGCGCCATTTAACTGCTTTATATGTATATCCCGTTTTGCGAGATTTAACTTTAATATAGCAATCGTGTGTAAATTTATCCATATAGACATTCCAAATGGCTTTGGCAATTATTATGAAGAATGCAACAATCAATAAAATACCAATAATGTGTAGTGTATCATCGCTCATAGAATTCACCTCTTTTTTATATTCAACTAAATTATAATTCAAAGACGCGGCTTTTGTTAAGTGATTTGCGAAAATCTTTTTCTTATAAGGAAGGGGGATACTTTTATTACGAACGAAGTGAGTAATAAAATGTATTCGGGGATAGTTAATTCTTTTTCTCTCTTATATATATTTATATATATAATATTATATATACCAAAAGAAAGAAAAAAATCCAAAAAAGAAAGAAAAGGTATTGACAGATTCGGAAATGTATGATATAATGTGAATATAAAGTTGGAAAGGTTAGAAGGAGAAGAATATGGTAAAGATAGCGAATTATTTAGACTTTAACCTTCAGGCTTACCAAGAAAGGGTTGGACTAGTGAACTTTCTAGATGAGCAAGGAATTCTTCAACAATGTAGTCCTTCAGAATTGGATAAGGTTGCTAATTACTTACTATATTCTGAAGATGTTGATGCTGAAGTAGAGTTAAAGGAAGGAAGTAAAAAGAAAGTTAGTTATGAAGAATTGATAGAATCAACGTTAGGAGAAAATCTTGTGCAATATCACGATATGGCATCAATATACAAGATTCCTCGCCCAACTATAGATAGAGAAAAGGATGCGGATATCCCATTTATGAAAGATTTATGGGAAGCAATAGATTGGGTTACTGAAAAGTATCAATATTGTAAAGATGTTCTTGAAGGCAAAAGAGATTTAGACCCAAATAGAACTCTTATTCCGACTTATCAAACAAAATACTTTTTAAGAGAGTGGATGATAGATATGCGCCGCGAGCAATTCTTATTAAAGGATTCGTTCCGTTTGGCTTGTGGTAGTAGTCCTGGTTTTAAAACATTTGCTGCCAAGCAACATGTCTTAGGTATGAAAATTGGACCTCATGTAATTGTTGACAACTATTATATGGTAGACTATGGCAATTGGCAACATATTTACAATTTGTTAAAATATTATAATGGAATGGTTAGCAAAATAAATGGAGACCCTATGAGCGATTGGTATGATATTTATGCTTTCTTAGATGAACTTATTGATAGAATAAGATGGACTCCAGAACAAGAAATTATTTTAAAGCGTAAAATAGATAAAGTCCCTAATGAAGATATCGTAAAAGAATTAGAAGGACTTGGCTATAAATCCTATAGTGTAAATTATATTAGTACTATTTTTAAACAACATATATCAAAACGAATTGTAAAAATGGCATACCTATGGTGGAACGAACATGAATACAAACCAGATGGTACATTAAGAACTTTAACCAAATGGAGAATTTGTGATAAGTGTGGTCGTCAATTATTTGCTGACGAAATAAATTTTGGTAAATATATTGATGGCTCTTGGAAAGAGGTGTGCAAAGATTGTGTGTACCAAGAAAAGCTCGAGAAGGAGAGAAAAAGGAGGGAAAAGAAAAATGTTTAATTTTAGTGATTTAGTTAATAGTTTAAACCTAGCTTCATCTGGTAAATTAGAAATAAAAGAAGAAATCCTAAAATCTGTTGTTATTGTTAAGAAAGACGGAGAAAAAGTAGACATTGATACTTACTTAAAGTCTTTACTAATAGAAACATTAGAAAGTGTTTTAGGAGGAAGCAAGGATGAACGAAACTCTTAGAGTATGT
>Ga0265298_10001831_pt1 | contig 30934 bp, 28 predicted proteins | sample AusTroGonzalo_MG_3_FD_193486 | JGI IMG/M metagenome (GOLD analysis project Ga0265298, IMG submission 193486) | Bovine rumen microbial communities from tropical cattle in Woodstock, Queensland, Australia - Gonzalo_01 | ecosystem: Host-associated > Mammals > Digestive system > Stomach > Rumen ... | reverse complement strand
GAGCGAAGCGAGTGCCGAGACGCCCCTACCAGCGTGGGCGCTGGAGGTGCAACTGGCGCTTCGGCAACTGGCTTTTCAACTACAATAGTCTCGACAACGGGCGCCTTAACGACTGGCGGTTCGGCGATTGTCGCTGGCCGCGGATTTGGCGTCACTTCAGCAATTGTCGCAGGTCGCGAGTCAGAGGCGATGACAACTGGCGTTTCAACGACGGGCGCCTTGACGACAGGCGCGACAGATGTCTCGATGACAACCGCTTTGGCGACTGGCGTTGCAGGCGACTCAACAACGGGCGCAGCTGTTGTCACGTCAGCGATCTTCGCTTGTCGCGTGGCTGGCACGACAACTGGCTTTTTAACGACAACAGTCTCACCGACTTGTACCTTGACGACGGGCGCCTCGTGTGGTGACGACATGTTTTGCGCAAGACTCTCCAGCGCAAGGCGAATCGAGTCGACCGCTGACTTGTCGTCAGACATCGACAACAAAAAGCGCCCAAGCGCATCTGACGACGGCGGATTGAACGACAGCGGCTTAAGCCCGCTTGTGTCCGCGACACAAAGAGCGTCTGCGCCCGAAAACATCGCGTCAAATTGTATTGCACCCACTGTCATATCTCCGGCTTCCTTACTATGAAGTCCTCAAGTTCCCCCTCGGCTCGGCGTTCCTGTTCAGCAGCTTCCTCCGCCTTCCAGACGGACCTGTGCTCCTCGATCTTCATCCTGTTCTTCATTGCAACCGCAAAATTCACCCTTGCGGTCTCGGCCGCCGCCTCGCGGTCCTTCAGCTCCCCTTCCGCACGCGTGACGTTGTCGGCCTTGAGAACGCCCTCCTCGTCGATTCTCGCCACGCCTTCGTTCGCAATGTCTATGCGATCACGGCTCACAGGCCGACCAATTATCGCATCGTATATGCGCTCACGCCGCTCCTCTTTCGTCCTCTCGTACTCGGCAAGTTCGTTCTTCCTCTCTTCAAGCTTGCGCTCCGCCTCTGCGACGGCCCGACGGGCAACGGTCAGTTCGCCCGCGGCTCGGTCTTCTCGCATTGCGCGTATGCGCAGCAGTGGCTGTAGGAAGTAGGACATTTAGTGGCTAGTGATTAGTGGTTAGGAGACGGCCTCCTTTAGTTTCTCAATAGTATCGGCATAGGCGGGTTTTTCGTCGAGCCCTTGTTTCAGGAACGCGTTGACAGCACCGTTCTTCGCAACCGCCTCGTCGGTTTCGGGGTCCGTTCCCTTCTTGTACTCGCCGATCTTCAACAAGAGTTCAACCTCGGCGTACTTGGCGAGCAACGAGCGGAGTTTCGAAGCCGCGGCCTTGTGGTCCTTTGGAATGATGGCAGACTGGCAGCGCGAGATCGACGCCAGTATGTCGATCGCCGGATAGTGGTTCTGCTGCGCGAGCTTGCGCGAGAGGATGATGTGCCCGTCGAGAATGGAGCGCGTCTCGTCGGCTATCGGCTCGGTCATGTCGTCGCCTTCGACAAGGACTGTATACAGCGCCGTGATGGAACCCTTCGATGAGTTGCCCGCGCGTTCCATGAGCTTTGGCAGCTCTGAAAAGACGCTCGGCGGGAAACCGCGCCTCGTCGGCGGCTCTCCTGCAGCAAGGCCGATTTCGCGCTGCGCTCGCCCGAAGCGCGTCACGGAGTCCATAAGAAGAAGAACCCTCTTTCCCTTGTCGCGGAAACTCTCTGCAATGGATGTCGCGACGTACGCCGCCTTGAGACGTTCCATCGCAGGACGGTCGGACGTCGATATGACGAGCACCGCCCTCTTCTGCCCCTCGGGGCCAAGATCTTTCTCGATAAACTCCCTGACCTCGCGCCCGCGCTCGCCGATAAGAGCAAGGACCGTGATGTCCGCCTCGGTGTTGCGAATGATCGACGCGAGCAGAGTCGACTTGCCTCCGCCAGCCGCGGCGAAAATCCCCATACGCTGCCCCTCGCCGCAGGTAAGAAGCCCGTCGATCGCGCGAATGCCAAGCGAAATGGGCTTGGAAATTATCTTGCGCTCAAGCGGAGACGGCGGCTCGGCGTATACAGGATAGTATCCGTCGGGACGCAGAATCCCCTTCGTGTCCGAGTCCATGGGACGGCCAAGCCCGTCGAGGACGCGTCCAAGGAGATGATCCCCAACCGGAACCATCTGCACGTGCCGAGTCGGTATGACTTCGGTTTCAGCGGAAATGCCTATCATCGCGCCGAGCGCCGTCAGGAGGACTGCGTCGCGCGTAAACCCTACGACCTCGGCCTGTACCTCGACATCCTCCCACGGATTGCGCAGAAGACACACTTCGCCGATCTTCACGCCCGGAACGGACGCCTTGATTATGGTGCCGACTACCTGGATGACCTTGCCCTTGACGTCGATGGGCTGCGCGTCCTCGACGGCTCGGTTTAGCACCTCCGGGATATAGTCGAACGGCGTTGACATCAATGCTCCTTGGCGATGTGCTTCTTGAGCGACCGCTCGATAGCGGCGAGCTGGCTCTCTACCGAAGCGTCGGCGACGCCTGCCTCGGTTTCGAGAACGCACGCCGAGCCCTTGAGTCGCGGATCCTCCACGACGTCAAAAGTCTCGATAGTGGGGAACGTCGCCGTGAGCTCTGAAACGCGAGCGCGGACGTTCTCCACGAGTTCCGGCGAGACCTTGAGAGTGACCTGTCGCTGGGTACGTATCACCGCAGCCATCGTCTTGCGGACGATCTGAATGACCATCTCGCGGTCGCCGATCTCGGCGACGCACGACTTCAGGGCCTTCATAACGATCTCTGACATCTTCTCCTCGACGTTCTCCATGAACGCCACGGACGAGTCCACGAGGTCGAGCTTCTGCATCGCAATCTCGGTCTTGCCGTCGGCAATGCCCTTGTCATAGCCCTTCTTCCGCTCCTCTTCGTAAGCGGCTTTCGCGTCTTCGCGGATCTGCGCGGCCTGTGCCTCCGCCGCGGCGACTATCTCGGCGGCCGAGCGGACGGTCGCAACGTCCGTGGCCTTTACGACGCGGCGGTCGGACTGCAAGACGAAGTCTCCCTTTTTTATCAGCAGCATAGCTTGTACGCCTCCGGGAATTTAAGCTTGAAAAGTTTTAAAACGACAGGCAGGTCTATCTCACGCGGAGAAGCGGAGACGCGGAGATCCTTGGGAAGTTTGAACTTGGCGCGAGACACGACAGATGCGGGCAGTTTTGAAAACGCAGAGAACAAGAGTCCGTAGCCATTCGCAACAACCTCGGCAACGATGTCTTCGCTCCGCGCCTCCGCGCCTCCGCGTGAGTCAAGATCCTTGAAATAAGCCGTATAGCCGAATACCTCGGGATATATGCCACGGAGCTTAGACTTGAGTTCGCGCACGACCTCGCCAGAAGTGACGCGGCGAAGCGATTCCGCGCAGGCAAGCGCGCCAAGCCACTTTGCTGCCGATTCTAGGGTTGCGCCATCGAGAAGCAATATGCGGCTGCCGTCCTCCTTAGGAAACGCGTGGAAGCACGGCTTAACGCCAAGCGACTCAAGAATGTAGCGCTTGACGCGTGGTGCATTTCTTTCTTTGCCGCAAAGAGCGCAAAGGTCGCAAAGGGCATTCTTCCCATTCTTTGCGTTCTCTGCGTTCTTTGTGGCTAAAACATCTTCCAGCCAAGACTCGTGTACTTGGGGCGCAAAGTCCCACAGGAAGTCCCTGACGCGCGGCCAGAGCTTTGCGTCGCCGACAAGAGCGCGCGCATCTTCCATCGTGATCATGCCGTCCATTGCCGCGCAACCCCCTTCCTGGACTCAATGTACCTGCTCCACCTGCTCTCCGCCTCGCGTTCGCGCCCAGCCATCTTCAACGCGCGCGCCTCGAGGAACGCAGCGGCATGGGAGAGCTCGGGCGGCACATCTGCCGCGCGAAGCGTCTCGATAGCACGCGCCGCTTCGCCGGAGTCGAGCATGAGCTCGGCGAGTGCGACGGACGCCACTCCGTCGCGCGGGTTGTCGTCGACAAGAGCGGCGCACACGGCCCGTGCGCGTGCAGGCTGCCCGTGCCGCATGAACATCCACGCGGCTGTAAGCAGAAACTGTCTCTCGTCAGCGTTCATGGTTTAGTGGTGTTGTAGTTTGGTGGTGCTGTGGTTGCCCAACTACTTAACTACCTAACTACTTAACTACCTAACTACCTAACCCCCTCCTTCGGCGGCGTATCCCGGAATATCGTCACCATTATCTTCTCGTAGGCGAGGCCCTCGATCGCATTCTTTACGAGCCCCTTCACGGACGGCACAATATCGGTTATGTCAGCGTCCCAACGCGAACGGATCGCGACCGCCGCCGAGGAAGGAAGCGCATTGCGCGCGAACGGATCGTTCTCGGGAAGCACCACGTGCACACGCGCGTCGACTACGCCGTCGACCATTGAAATCGTCTTCGCGAGGTCCTGGGCAAGCGCATCCATAAAGCGTATGCGCTCCTCGGACGGCGAAGATATCATGCCCGTCTTCTTGAAGACCTCGCCAATGCCCATGTGCGCACGGCGCGGGAGACCTTTCCGCTCCAAAAGGTTCACTGCCGCGGCGAACTTCTGCTCCGCCACCATGACGTTCCATGTGCCTTCCTCGCCGGCTTCCTTGCTGCAGGCGATTCCGGCATCAAGAAGCGCCGCCATGACAAGGTTGGCCTGCTGTTCCTCCAACCCCGCATGAAGCGTAGTCTCCTTGTCGCATCCCGCCAGCAGCAACGCAGCGGCCGGCAACATCAGTCGCAAAGAACGAAAAACCCTTTTAAAGCCTCTCATCACGTCAACCTTTCAACTTTCAACTTTACAACTTTCAACTTGTCAAAAATCATTGATTTTTGACGAGCGTCTGGACCGCGTTCGACGTCTTGTCGGCGACCTTTGCGACCACTTCCTGCTGGAACGAGAGGTTCATCACCTCGTACTGCAGCTCGACAAGTTCGGCAGATGACGGCCCATGCATGCGTCCGAGCTGCGAGAGCGCACGGATGCGGTGCAGGATGCCCTGGTTGTTCACATGCGCCGAGCGCCACGAAGCGGCGACCTCGTTTGCGAATGGAACCGGATCCACCCCCTGGGGTCCCTGCGCGCCCATCGCGGCCTGGAATCGGCTCACCGCGGACGGATCAGCGACCGGCTGAGCCGAGCCGACTCCTGCGCCCTGCTGGTCGAGCGCAGATGGCCCGCCGGCGGCACGCACCGCCTCAACTATCATCGATTCTGTCATGTCAGTAGGTCCTTTGCCAATTGTGCCGCCGCAGGATCGGCGGTTTGTTCTGCCGCGACCGACAGTGGCAACGCGGCTTCTTGCTTGCGTCCCAACCGTATGAGCGCCATGCCCTTGAACGCCTGGAGCATCGCCGAAGAGGGGAATTTCGGAAGGGCGATTCGGTCTATGTAGTCCACCGCCCCGACGAAGTCCAGCATGCTGATGCGGAGGATGGCGTTCGCCACGGCGACGGACGCCTCCTCCGGGCGGAACCGCTCCAACGCCGCGAGTATCTTCGCGGCGGACCTGAAACGGTTCTGCCCAGTCGCCATCAGGGCGACGTTCAACAACAGCTTCGCCTCTTCGCTCTCGAGGTCGAAAATCAACGGAAGTTGGAGGCGATCGAGTTAAGCGCGTCGCCCATGTTCTTGTTGATGTTCGTCATCGTGGTGAGCGCGAGGTTCCACTGCTGCAGGTCATACTGCAGCTGCTGGAGGTTCGCCTGGATGTCCGGGTGCTCCTGATAGTTCTCGAGCGACTCCTTCAGACGGGCCTCCATCGCAGACGCCGCATTCATAAGGGCGTTGTAGACAGAGTCCGTATGGATGAACTTTCCGCCGGAGATACTGCCGTCGTCCACACGGTAGTAATGCGCCTGCTGGGTCTTGATATCGGGGCTCAGCGGATCATTCGTGAGGGCTCCGACAAGCGGTGTTCCATCGAAGTTTGCCATTTGTGTTTTCCTTTTCTTTGTTTGTTTGTTTGTTGAACGTCGCCTTTCGGCTACGCTTTTACTACCTCCTGTCCACCCGGACAGTCAGTCGCAAAATCTTTCTTGCGAGGGTGTTCGCCTCCCTGAGTTCCTCGACCTTCGGGAACTCATCAGGCGACATCCCTTCTTTCATCGCGGCCTCAAGCCGCCTTTCAAGGGCGACAAGAACCGCATCGTACCTCGCGAGCGCGGAATCCTTTTCAGGCCCCGCAAGCTCACGTTCGATCTCCAACAGCATCGTCGGCTCGTTCACGGCTTCCATGTGAACCTCCCCGTTGCGTTGGTCACCGTCACTGCATCTGCTTCGATCTTGAGAATGACATTCCCGCCAAGCGCCGCGCCTTCGAGGACACGCGACCCGTCGCGCATCACGAGACACGGATACGGCTTCGTCAGGATTCCGCATACCGGCAGCGACGGTTCATTTGGCTTTGACGCGCGACGCTTGGCGCGAGCCACACCAATCGGCATTTCTCTGTCGTCATTGTCGCCCGCCTCATTGCCGGGGACTATGCCATACACGACTCCGGTCACATCGACGTCGCGCAGCTTCGGAAGATCGGCGTTGAGCGACTCAAGTATGCGCTTCAGCGCGAACGGAGACGACGACGTTCCAGCTATTGAGAGCACGCGGTTTGTCGCGGCAACGACCTTCATCGCGCCCTCGGTGATTGTAAAGAGCGCATCGTCCGCTGCAGACCTGAACGACTCGTCGTCCGAAAGGTCAAGGTCGACGCCCGGCCGCGCCTCGTAGGCCTCGGCCGTGGCGCGAAGACGCTCGGCACGTGTCTTGAGGTTGCCGGAAAGCTTCGCCTGTCCGTCGTTTTCCTCAAGTTCAAGACCATAGTTAGAGGCGACTTCGGAAAGCGTCATGGGCAATACTGCGCCTATTCCGGCGCCGCCAGTCCTGTTGCCAAGATGCAGCGACTCCCGCGCATACGCAAGCGCCTTTTCAGCATAGGGGCGCACGGTAGCACGGAAGAGCCACGCAAGGGCGGCAAGCACCAAGACAAGCAGCACGACAACGACAAGGCAACCCAGGCAACCATGGCGGCGTTTGGTTGGGTGGTTAGGTGGTTCGGTGGTTGGGTGGTCAGGTGTTTGAATGGTTGGTTCGGCTGGTGGTTGGGCGGTTTCTTCACCACCTAACTGCCTAACTGCCTCACCACCTAACTCTTTTTTCTCGGGCCACTTCAGTTCCCCCCAAGTAGAGTCGGCCGGACCAACGGCGAACGACGTGGCACCGAGAGTCTTGACCGCAAACTGCTCAAGCTGCTCGCCGTTCACAGTCACGGCGTCAGCAGACGCCTCGATGCTAAGCGGCTCTTCCGGCAACGTCGAATCGGCAAGGACGATGTCGCATTCGTCGCCTTTGCCGAGCGTCACGGCGACGCCTTCGACAAGCGCGATTTCAGCGCCCCTGTTTGGGCCTTCGACTATCTTCAGCAGGAAATTCACAGTTTAAGCCTCCCAAGCGGCTGAATGTTGATCTCGGCGCTGAGTTCCTGGAACGATAGCACCGGCAGTTCGTAGTAGTCCTTTTCGATCATCTTGCGGAAGTAGCGCCTTATGTCGACAGATACGATGATGACGGGCTTCTGCGGAATCTTCGCGAGGTCGCCAATGGTGCGCTTGACGACGGCGAGAATCGCGCGGACGGTCGCAGGGTCCATGGCGAGATAAGAGCCGCCGGACGTCTGGCGCACGGACTTTCTCACCTTCTCCTCGAGAGCCGGGTCGAGGAGGTACGCGGCGACGATGTTCTGCCCGCCAGAGAACTTGTAGGAGATGTACCTGGAGAGCGCAGAACGCACGTATTCCACGAGCAGCACCGCGTCCTTTTCCTTCTGGCCCCACTCGATGAGCGTCTGCGTTATGCGCTTCAGGTCGCGGATGCAGATTCCCTCCTGCACGAGGCGCTGGAGGACGTCGGTGATCTTCTGGAGCGGCAGGACGCGCTGCACTTCCTTCACCAGCTCCGGGGCCTCCTTCTCCATGTGGTCGAAAAGGATGCGCGTCTCCTGGAGCGAGAGGAACTCGTGCGCATAGCGCCTGAGAACGCCGGAGAGGTGGAACGAAAGGACGCCGCCAAGGTCGAGCGACCTTACGCCGGCCTCGTCGAGCTTCGTCTTGTCGCCCTCCTTGACCCAGCATGTCTCGTAGCCCTGGAGGAACTGCTTGCCGCCCTCGAAGCTGACGCCGGCCGCAGACAGGTTCTCGGGCTCTTCAAGGGCGAAGATAAAGCCCTTCTTGAGAGAGCCCTCCGAAACCGGCACCTCGTTCACGAAAATCCTGTAGCGGCCATCGTGCATCGAAGGATTGAGCGACAGGTTTATGCCCGGGAACGGAACGCCGAGGTCGTGGTAGAGGGCGCGGCGCACGGACATGATCTGGTCGTTCAGCGCCTCATAGGAAAGCGCGCCGCGGATGTCTGCGTCTATGTCGACGGTGAGTGGCGTCACCATCGAGAAGTCGTCGCCGTCCTTCTTCTTGGGGCGAGGCGCCGCCCCCTCGGAAGGGGCAGCTGCCGCAAGCGGGTCTTCTGCCTTCGCCGCGCGCGCGGCGGCGATCTTGGCCTTCGCGTAGAGGCTCCAGCCGACAAGCGCGACAAACGCCGCGAGGCCGAAGATCTGAATCTTCGGGAAGCCGGGGATCAAACCGATCGCGACAAGCATAACCGCGCCGAGCATGATTGACTTGGGCTGGGCGAAGAACTGGTCGATGATGTCCTGGCCGAGCGGCTTGTTGTCTACGTCGCCGACGCGGGTCACGATGACGCCCGACGTGATCGAGACGAGCAGCGCCGGGATCTGCGACACGAGGCCGTCGCCGATCGTGAGGATGCCGTACTTCGTGATCGCCCAGCCAATCTCCTTGCCGTTCATGAAGACGCCCACGCAGATGCCGCCGACGATGTTGATCGAGGTCATGATGAGTCCCGCGATCGCGTCGCCCTTCACGAACTTCATCGCACCGTCCATAGCGCCGTACAGCTGGCTTTCCTTCGCAAGCTCGTTGCGGCGCTGCTTGGCGGTCTCCTGGTCAATCGCACCGGCACGCATGTCGGCGTCGATAGACATCTGCTTGCCGGGCATCGCGTCGAGGGTGAAGCGGGCGGCGACTTCTGAAACACGCTCTGCGCCCTTCGCGATGACGACGAACTGGACTATCGTGATGATGAGGAAGATGACGGCGCCCACGATGAAGTTGCCGCCTACGACGAAGTTGCCGAACGTGTAGATGATCTCGCCCGCGTCCGCCTTGAGGAGGATGAGTCGCGTCGTAGTCACGTTCAGGGCGAGGCGGTACAGGGTCGTGAAGAGCAGCATCGACGGGAACGTGGAGAACGCGAGCGCGCGCGGCAGGTACAGCGAGAGCATCAGCATCACCGTCGAGATCATCAGGTTGATGGAGATCAAAAGGTCCACCATCGCCGTCGGCAACGGTATGATCAAAAGCCCGATGATGCAGACGACAAGAATGGCCAGCACCAGGTCGCCGAACCTGGAGAACACATTCGAGAAGTTTGTAAAGTTTTTCAGCATTTTGTTCGTCTGACTTTTTCGCCTTACGTTTCAAGAAGAGCCATCCTGTACCGGTCCAGGAGGTCGGTGTCCGCAAGCAGCATCTCTATCTCCACAGCCGCCTCGTCTGCCGCCGCGCTATCTCGCTCCTTGAGCGCGCGCAACGCCGAATGGGCCGCCTGCGAGAACCCGCTTGGCGTCCTCATGACAGCCGAGTTCCCCGCCACAAGCGCGCGCATCACCTCGCCGCCGACCGATCTGTCCGTCGGGAAGAGCTCGTCGATTGCCTGCGTAACCGTCGTAGAACCGGGAAGAAGCGACTTCTGCGGCTGGCCGGCAACGGGCGAATCGAGTATCTCGGCGTAACCGGCCTGGCCGATCCCCGTGTCGAACCTGAGAGGTTCCGTTGTCCTTGATACGCTTAGGCTCATGAGACACCTCCAAACTCCATGGCGAGCCGCCACAGGAAGGCGAACGCCGCGTTTACTGCGGGAAGCGTCACGTCACGGTCTACGATCTTGACCGCGAAGACGGCGCGCCCGGATTTTGCAAGATAACCCGTCCGCAGGCGGAAAGCGAAGTGCGCGTCCGGGTGTGCATAGCCAAGAAGCCGCGCGGCAGCAGTTGCGTCAAGCCGCGTCGGGACAGTCATGGTGACGAAAAGCGAATCGAAGGCGTGCTCAAGGTGGAGGACAAGCCCGTTCTGGAACGAAAGCGCGGCAACGCCCTTCTCGCCGAGCGATATGCGCCCAAGCCCGGCCGACTGGCCGAACTCCCCAACTACGGAGTCTACCCATGATGGCGCCGTCATGCGGAGGCCTCCTCTTCTTCGTTCTCGAGCGCGACAAGCCCGTCGAGATGCTCCTGCGCGGCGTCCACGAGCCGCTGCCTGTCTCCTTCCTTCGTGAAAAGCCGCGGAGAAAGCCGCCTGAAAAGCCGCGTAAGCTCACGCGCGAAGTCCATCCTCGCAAGAAGCTTGGCAAGCCCGCAATCCCCTTCGAACGCGGCAATCGCGCTGGCCGCTACAAACGCCTGCTCCGTCAAGTCCATTACGCGACCAGTCATCTGCTCGCCGTTCATCAGGCACTTTTCGCCAAACTCCTTGCCCATGCGAGCCGCGAGCGCGCTCAAGTCTTCCAAGACCGACTGCAGGCTATGCACGCAGCCGAGGTCGGTGAGGATGCGCCCAAGCGACGCAGCTTCGAGCGAAGGCGAGGAGGACGCAAGATCCTTGCCGCAGCCGGCGATGAGGAACGAGATGGCGTCGGCGAGACGCCCGGGGCCGCGGCTTGCGAGAAGCGAACGGAAGCATTCCTGCGGACTCGTGAAGCCGACCACCTCGCTGCGATACATGTCGCGCAGCTCCTGCATCTGCTCGGGCGTCGTGGCGCGCGCGTTGATTTCCTCGGCGAGATTGATGCCGGCCCTTATTTCGGGCCCCTTCTCCTGGACGAGCGCCGCCTTTGCCTGCCTGACGAGCGCCTGCAGTTTCTCCTCGCCGACGCCAAACGCCTGTTCGAGTATGTCGAGCATCGCAAACTGGTGGGACGAGTCGGTCGAGCCGCGCGCAAGCTCCTTCAGGAGTTCCCGCGCGTCCGGGGTCTCGCCCGACGCAGCGGCCGATCTCAGGTTTCTCGCAAGGCGCGTCAGGAAGTTGCGGCCCGGCATGTCGGGCATCATCGCCATCCAGGTCTCTATCGCCTTGACGAGCGCAGACCTCGGCCCTTGCATCTCGCCGAGCCGACGCTCGGCGACACGCTTTGCCGTTTTCTCCTCGAACTGGAACGAAAGCTCCTCCATCGAATCCAGCAGCTCGGCCATTGGATCTTCCTGGAGGACCACAGCCGTGCCCATGAGCTCGCCGCGCGCAACCGCCTGCGGCTCGGTCTGCCTCATAAGCGAGGCGACGTCGATTCGCTCTGCGCCCGACGCGTAGGTCTGCCGGAGAATCTGTGCGGCATCAAGCGCCATAGACCCTCCTGCTTGTAGAGTTGAAAGTTGAAAGTTGAAAAGTTGAAAGTTGGGGCATCGCCCCCTCGATCCACACGAGGCAAGGCCCATGGAAATGAAGCAAAAGATCCCTCGGCCCGCGCGGCAGTAGCACGTCAAGAAGCCCGAGCTTCGGGCAAAAGCCGGTCGGCCTATTGCCAGTCCACGCGACCACCGCCTCGGGGCGAGCGGAGACCGTGTCTCCGTCGGGCACCTGGATGCGGGAAGTTCGGCTGGCAGTCGCCATTACTACCCATTCCTCGCCAAACTGAGTGACGCAAAGCGAGCCCTTGGCGGACATCGGAATCACCTTCACGGTCTGCGCCCCAGTCCAAGCGGACGCAGGCGCGACGAGCACCTTGCCCGAAGCGGCGGACACAGGCGCGGCACAGGGAATGTGAGTGAGGAACGGACGGTGAGCGTCGGCGCACTTCGCGGCAGCAGTCGTCTCGACAAGGTCAAGCCGCGAGCGGTCGCGAAGGAAAAATCCCTTGCGGCGGCGGCGGACGGCAGAGCCGAAGAAAGCCGTCGGCTGGCCGCGGCCCATCAGCCACGAACCCGCCCCGACTTCTGCGAAGCCACCGTCTATCTTTACCGTCACCATCTTAGTTCTCAGACTTGTCGGCTGCCTCCTCGAACACGGCCGCAGCGGCTCTCATCGCTTCCTCTTCCTCTTTCCAGCGCTTGATATCCGCTTCCAGGACATGCAAAGCACTCTCGCGCTCGATCTGCCGCACGTTCTTGGCGTGGTCAAGCTCGGCGCTACGACGTTCAAGGGCGTCCTCCCACTTTTCATGACGGCGCTCGTTGGAGTGCTCGCGCTCCAGATCACGCCTCTTGCGGTATTCGTCGGTCACTTCCGCGTTGTCCTCGAGCTCCTCGGCCAAGGTGACGTCTCTCTGGCGCGCCGCCTGCAGGCGCGCCAACATCTCGACGTCGATGTCGATCACATGAGGCGTGAGTATGAAAAGACGCTGCACGGTCTCCTTGCGCGTGGAAGCGCCGCCAAAAATCCAGCCAATCCACGGAATGTCGCGGAGATACGGAATCCCCCAACCGGCGGATTCCTCAATGTCGCGCAAATAGCCAGCGAGAACTATCGACTCATCCTCGAAGATGGCCGTCTGCGTCTGGAGCGTCGACGAGCGAGTCATCGGCATCGCGTCAACCGTTATCGACTCAAAGCCGCCGTCGCCAAGTTCAAGCGAGAGCCAGACCTGGTTCGGGATGTTCGTCGAGGGAGACGGAAGTATGCGCGGCTTGATCTGCAGACGCGTGCCCGCCGAGACGGACTCGAGGGTCGCGACCTCGGTACCGATGACCTTGGCGTGGTAGCTCTGGGTGTCAGACATCTCCGCGGCGAGATTATTGACGGTGAGAAGCGAAGTGCGGGAAACGGAACGCGCCTTGCCCTTTTCGCGAAGCGCGGTGAGCGAGACGGCGAGGGCATACGAAGAATGGACATGCGTAAGGGCGCCGGCGAGTCCCTTGCCGGCGATCGCGGCAGGCGAGAAGAGGTTTGCAGCGTTCTGCCCGGCGCCCATGTCGGAGTGGCCGTGGTTGCCAGACGCGGCAAGCGACAGCTGCCAATCGAGCGCGTCCTTGCGCGAAAGCTCAATCGTAGTGATGTCAATCTCGACAAGCCGCTGCGGAACGTCAAGCTGCTTTATGAGATTTTCATACATCGGCATCCTCGAGACGACATCGCGCACTATTACGGCGTTCAGGCGGTTCTCAGGGCGAATGACAGGATTATACGACGCCATCTGCGCCGCCTCGAAGTGCGAAATCTCGTTGGTAATGGAAGTATCACGGGCGTTGACGCCGGAGGAAGTCGTCATTATATCCTGGAGAATACGCGCCACGCCGCGCAACTGCAACGTAGACTCGGGACTGCTCGCCCTGAAGGAGACGTCGTCCGCCCAAGTGTGTACAAGCGGGAAGATGCGCGCCTCGATCTCGTTGAACGTGCGCTTCTCTCGGAGACTGTCGGCTCTCGCTATCATCTCGGCGACGAGCGAGACGTAGCGCGGCGGACCAGAGACCATGACAAGTTCGTCGTTGGAGGTTGTCTTGAGCGGGAAGCGCCGATCCTCGACGCCGAGTTCCGCGAGCATAGCGCGCACCTCGCCGGCTTTCATGTACTTTAGGTCAACGAGCATCGTCGCAATCTCTCCCGCCCCGCAGATATATAGTGCAGCGCCGTCGTAGTACCACATCAGATTGTGGGTAGTGGCGATTCTGTCGAGGAAATCGCCGGGCGGCACATCCTTGAAATCGCCCGAAAAACGGCCGACGACGGACTGGGACATTACAACAGAAAGACCCTCGGCGACTGCAAAGGTCTCAAGGGCGACTCGAAGATCCATGTCGCGCGCAACAAGCGTGTAGGAAGGCAGCTTCCAGGGGATGGTAGGCGCGGCTGGCTTCTCTGCCGAAGCAGTCGGCCCGTCAGCCACCGCGACGAAGGTCGCGGCGCAGCACAGGAAAACCATCAAAATTCGTTTGGCCAAATCCATCTCGTTCATCTCCTCACGGTCTTATCACCATGGCGTCGTCAGGGGCGCTCGAGGCAGTCGCCCCGCCTCGCAACGCGTCGACCCTCTCCCGCCACCAGTCGCATGAATCCACAAATGTCTCGAAAAGCCGAATCATTTCCCTCTCGCTGGAACTCGCAGCCGCGTCCTGCCAGAGAAAAGCCGAAGACTTGTCGCATGTCAGCACGGCGTCTTCCCTAAGAATCCTTCCGGCAGCATACGAGCAAAGCGTCGGGACAATTGACGAATCGTCGGAGAGCGAATACGAAAGGACTATGCGACCGTTCGCCTCCTTGGCGACGATCCCCATCCCGTCCACGCGCATCGTGAACGAAGATGAACCCTCAGGAACCCGGTCGGGATATCCGACGGATTTCAGGAAGTGCTCAAGTCTAGTCCTTGTCATCGTGGCACTTTCTACGATAGGCTTCTCCTCAATCTTTCTTGATTGGGTTGCATTATATCATTTTTTCCTCATATCCGTCTATGTCAAAACTACTTGGAGGTTCCCCAATTTTTTGGCATCTTCCAGCGGTTTATGGATTTTGGTATAATGTGCACATCAAAAAAACTTTGTAACCTTTTCGACATTCAGGTGTAGACAGAGCGAAAACCAAAACGGTAAAACTACGTCGGCAACCAAAGAAAGGAAAACGACCATGTCACTTCTAACGGATAAAATCGCCAACCAGCGGTTGACCATGGATGCGCAGAACAGGACGCATTCGCTTGACGAGTTCCGCTCGACGGTGAACTACGTGAACACCACGAACAAGGGATACGTGCGCTTCACCACAAAGGGCGGAAACGGCGGCCTCGCGATCGAGAAGTTCAACAACGTCATCGACCTGCCGCTTTCCTGGCGCACCAACGTGTCGAGCTCGCACAACAGGGCGATCCGCCAGGCGCTGGAGAAGTCGCTGACCCCCTACCTCGAGTACCTCGACGCCGGCAAGAAGGGAAAGCTTTTGGACATCGTGCTGCGCGCCAAGAACGGGAACGGGGAAAGGGTCGACCTTGACAAAGCCCTGAGCCGTCTCGAGGTCAAGAGCGCCTTCGACGCGTTCGACAAGGAGTACAACACCGCGACCGGACGCCACGACATCGTCAAGAACCTTATCCAGAAGCTCATGGCAACGTCCGGACACGACACCCTCGACGTGGAAGTGTTCTGGAAGGAGTACCTGCAGGGCGACAAGTACGGGCTCCCCCTCACACGTCTGCACGAATACCTGTCGATGAAGCCAGCCGAAAAGCTTCAGGAGCTCCGCGAGGCGCAAAGGGCCCAGGGCGGCGGAGACGAAATCCCCAAGAACCAGCAGATGCTCAAGACGGACAAGGAGTTCCTCGCGTTCCTCGGCGAGATCAAGCAGCACGCCGACGAGGCGAAGCTGCGCCGCGAAATGGAGATCAACTGCAAGAACATCGCGCGTGAGCTCGTCAAGCGCAACGGCGCCGCGTTCGGCGACCCCGTGCAGCACAACGCCGCCATCGCCACGATCCGCTCGTCGCTCGCGACGCTCATGAACAAGGAGCACATCGCCGACGTCAACATCGGCGCGGACCACGCCGGCATGCCGGGGCTCGACGCCTTCATCAAGATCATCCTCCCCGCGATGATCCGCCACGCCGGCGAGACGGCGCTTGACCTCGCGGACCTCAACGACGACGCGAGCATCGACAGCGTCCTCGACTCCACGCTCAACGTGACGTCGATCTTCAACGCGCTCAAAGAATTCCTCGACGGCGCGCAGAAGGCCGCCGACAAGGTGCAGATGGCGGAGCTGCCCCAGGGCAACATTGCGCTGAAGGACCTGATGGCCAACATGGACGTGATCGCGAGCCTCGCGTGCAGAATCGAGGTCAAGAACCTCTTCGGCAAGCCGGCCGACGACATCCAGTTCCGCGAGCGCGGCCTCAAGCAGTCGATGCAGAACCAGATCCAGCAGCAGCTCACGCTGCCCATCGCCCGCGAGGTCGCGATCGACAACCACGCCATCGAGTACGCGAAGAAGAACTTCTGCCAGGGCATGGTGCCGGAGATGAAGAAGGTCGAGGTGGACAAAAACGGCATGCCCGTGGACGGAGGCATCATCAAGAAGGCCGCCGACGCCGTCTCCAACATCAAGATCGCCGCCGAGCTCAACTGGGGCGTGACGGGCAACGACAAGTCCGTCAACGTCGAAGTCAAGAACAAGCAGCGGCTCGTCTACGCGGAGTCCGGCGAAAAGCTGATGTACGAGATGGAGACCAAAGCCGCCAAGCTGACAAACGCCGTGAAAGGCGGAATCAAGCTCTACCAGCGCCTCCTCGCCGGGCCCGTCGCCAACATGCTCAACGCCAAGATCGCCGACGCCAAGGCCGGCGGCGTCGAGGCGAAGCTCAACATCGGCGAGGAATCCTACCAGGCGTTCGAGGACCAGATGCGCGCCGCGCGCGACGCGTGGGCGCGGTTCGTGAACGGCGAGATCGACAACATCATCATGGCCGACGAGGCGCGGTTCACGAGCCACGTCAACCGCCTCTACCAGAAAGGCAACATCACAGCCGACGAGCGCCTGAACCTGCTGAGCGACTACAAGGACCGCATGTGGAAGGCGGGCACGCTCGCGATCGACCGGTTCTTCTTCGAGAAGACGCCCTTCCCGCTGCCCGCGAGCGGAAAAGTCGAGGACATGGCCGAGACAGCCCACAAGATCCTCCTCGACCTCTTCCAGGAGACGCGCGCCGACGCAAGGAACGAGCTGAAGGAGCGCATCGCCGTCATGGTCATACAGAACAAGGCCCCGATCCAGTACAGGAACTGGTTCTCCGACCTGCAGGCGCGCCTCCAGGAGTGCCGCGACGCGCTCGACCAGGGCAACTACAAGCTCAAGGGCGACGTCGACAACGCGGTGTTCAAGACCGCCCTCGTGAAGGTCTGGTACAACGCTGTGGCGTCGCGGTTCGCCGACCACAAGGTGGACTTCGGCGACACGGACTGGGAAGACTTCACCCGAAGGACCATGTCCCAGTTCATCGCGGACGCGAAGAAGCTCATCAAGAACTACAACGCGGCCGTCGACAGGATCGACGCGAAGATCCAGACCGAGTTCTCAAACGCCGTCGACACCGAGCTCTTCGGGCACAAGTTGTTCTCCTACTACAAGAAGGAGCTCGACAAGAAGGAGTACGACGCGATGTGCGCGGACGTGACGAACGACTTCAAGTTCCAGAAGAAGCAGGACATCGAGGCGATGAAGCGCCGCATCCTCGAGCATCCCGGCGCCTTCACGAAGTCCGACTTCACGGACGAGAAGGTCATCTCCGAGATGCTCTCCACGTTCGACCACGACTACAACAAGTACTCCCCGAAGAACAGGAACCTGCTGTATTCCGAGATCGCGCGCACGCGCCAGACGTCCGTCGAGGGCTGGATCGTCAGCCCCAACGGCGAGAACGGCAAGACCGACCTCCACACCGACCTCGCCGCGAACTTCAGCCGCCGTCTCAAGGACCTCAACAAGGTCGACGGCAAGGTCGATCCCAAGAACGACAACTCGAAGATCGTCGAAGCCGCGAAGGACGTCCCGACCGTCGAGCGCAACACCATCATCAACACCGCCATCAACGAGGTGCTCGGCAGGGCGCGCAGGTACGCGATCTCCTACGCGTGCGGCGGACGCGAGGCGTTCCTGGCGCGCGTGGAGCGCGAGGTGCGCGAGCGCGTTGACGCGCGCATCCAGGCGTACGCGAAGTTCCGCAGGGAGTTCATGCCGCTCGCGAACAACATCCTGGCCAAATATCCGGCGTTCGGCGAGGCCACTCTCAAGCTCAAGCTCAACAGCGTGCTTCTGGAGCAGTGCCGCCAGTCGACGTTCCCGAAGGCGAACAGCTTCGCGGTGGCCTTCGAAGGGCGGATCAGCAAGTCTCTCCACGACCACATCACCATGCAGGAGGAGGAGTTCGCCACGTACTGGAAGGACATCGAGAAGATCTACGACAAGTGCGTGACGGCGTTCAACCAGAAGGTCGCGTCGATGGAGGACGAACTGCGCGCGGCCGGCGCGACCGAGGAGGATCTCGCCTACATGCGCACGAAGCTCATGCCGGCCATGAGGAGCCAGCTCGACGCCGACATCCAGCGGAAGCCTGAATCGTACGCCCGTGTCGAGGGCGACGGCAAGGTCGATTACGGCGTCAGGCTCGCCCGGGCCAAGGCCGAGCTGGTCGTGACCGAAATGAAGAACGCGCTCGGCAAGCTCAAGATCACCACCGACGCCGAAGGCCACATCACCGACGCCGAGGGCGTGAGCGATCTCCTCTACTACACCATCGGGTTCAGGCCGCTCGCCCGGGAGGACGCGGCCAGCCAGATCGTGAAGAACGCGATTGAGAAATGGCTGAAGGTTCCAGGCTCGGCCGACCTCGTCGCCGCCGCGCGCCAAGGCGCGATGACACTCGCCGCCTACGGCTCCACGGCGGTCGGCACCGAGGTCACCCTGGCAAAGGCGTCGCTGCAGACCTTTACGAACGCGATGCGCCATCTTCTCATCGGCGTGTCCGCCGATTTCCTCCAGAAGGAATTCAAGGAAGACCAGGTCGCTCCAGCCATGGAGCTCTTCAAGTGCTGGCTCGCCTCCTACAACCTTCCCACGAACCTCAAGGTGCAGGTTGCGGGCATGGGAGACGATACGGTCGAGAACCACGCCATCCGGCACTTTACGAAGCATCTCGCCGAAGTCATGCAGAAGATCGTCACATCGCGTATGGAGAACGCCAATCTCGCGCCGAACGCCGCCGAGCTCCACGAGGACGAGGTGCTGCTCTCGGCGAAATACATCCAGAGCTTCGTCAAGTTCATCAACGGCGTCAGTCTCGCGGCGATCTTCGCCAGCAAGCAGGAGGAGATGATCAGGGCGTACCGCGACAAGATCGTCTCCACGCGTCCGGACCTCTACGATCCCTTCGACGTGAGCACGATGCCGGAGGGCCTCTCGGCCAAGCAGATGCAGGAGAGGATGACCGTCAAGCAGATGAACTACTACGGACTCACCAAGCTCCTGTTCAACGTCTGCGAAAAGGCCAAGGACTCGCTGAGCCGGAAGATCACCTCGATGGAGGACCTCTCGCGCATGGGCACGGACGAGAACGTCAAGGACGAGTTCGAGAAGGCCTACAACGAGTCGATAGACGAACTTGTCGCCTTCGAGAAGTCCGCCAAGAACCGCGTCGACATGATGGCCGTCATCGACACCGAAGCGGACGACACGCATGTCGACGCGCTCGTCAAGGACGTGCTGAAGGAGCCGGCGTTCTTCGGCCAGGACATCCTCGAGCCGGGAGTGCTCTCGGACGACTTCCACAAAAAGAACGACGCCGACCTGAACGTCTTCATCGACGCCGTCAAGAACCTGAGCCGGACGATGGTCGCCGACAAGGTCAGGGCGCTGAAGCTCACGGCGTTCAGCGTCCCAGGTCCCGGCGGCATTCCCGTGACGCTCCCCGTAAACGGCGTAGACGACGGCAAGGGCGGCAAGGTCAACGAGCTGACCGACGCCTTCAAGGCCTCGGTGCGCGCCGTAATCGACTCCCTGTCGAAAAACAAGAACGACGTCTACGGAAAGATGTTCGCGGAGATCAAGAAAGACCTCGCGGCGACGAAGGCCAGGAACGAGAAAGCACGGGCGAAAGACGTGGTCAGGGAACGCCGGGTCGAGCGCGACTATGAAGGCGGCGACGGCATGCTGGGCGATGCCGTCGACATGTACGGCGGCGACTACGCGGACCAGATCCGTTCGCTCAACGACATGTAACGAGAAGGAGGCATCCACATGACATACGAAGAGCTGATTGCGGCAACGGCGGCGAAGATCGGACTGGAGGGCTTCGCCCCGGACGACGACGGGGTGTGCGTGCTCCAGTCCGACGTCGGCGAGATCGCCATACTGAACTGCACGGATCCGGTAGACTGCGTCCTTCTGAACGCGTCCGTCGCGGATGTGCCAGCAGCGGCCGACGCTGCCCTGCTGGCTGCCCTGAAGGCCAACAATGGCTTCCTTGACATGCACGGCGCGACGCTTGCGGTGGACGCCGAGACGAACCGCTTCGAGCTTTCGCAGTATGCGTTTCTCGCGGACCTCGACGCCGACTCGTTCGTGGCGATGATCGAGCGCTTCGCCGCGTCCCTCGTCGACATGCGAAAGAAGATTGAGGGCGCCAAAGTCCTAAAGCTCTTCGCCCCGCGTCCCGGCGAATGGCGCGGCAGCGACGCCCCTTGATCGCGGCCAGCACCTCCCCTTCCCGCAGCGCTTCTGAACGCGTCTAAAGCCCGCCCGGAAACAGCTGATCGCGGGACTCGCAGCCAAATGTTTTTTAGACCTTGTCTGCCCTTATCCCTCGTGTTTCATCCCGGAAACCACGCCGGGCAAATGTTGACCAACAAACCTCAATTGACACAAGAGACCATCTTGTGCTATACTCCACGGTGTTTTCAAGGAGGATTCTGTCATGCCGACAATGCTGAGCGTAAACGAAGCCAAGTCCAACTTCTCCGGAATGCTTTCTGAAGTGGAGTCAGGATTCGTCTCTTTCACGATCATGCGATATGGGCGACCCATCGCACGAGTCGTTCCAATCGAGCGAACCCGCAAGATACGTCCTCTCGCCGGATATGGTGCGAAGATTGCAGTCAAAGGCGACCTTTTCTCCGATGACTCCGCATTGTGGGAGAACGCATGATGCGATATCTGCTTGACACATGCGCACTGATTTGGCTTGGCATGGGCGGCGGCGACTTGAGCGTGGACGCCCGACGGCGCATCTCCGTGGCGTCTGCGCTCCACTACTCGCCAATATCGGCCTGGGAGATAGCGCGTCTCATGAAAGAGGGCAAAGTCTTCATTCCGACCGACGCGACTGGCTTTGTCGCAGACCTCAAGGAGCAGTACGGCCTTGCTGCCATCCCGCCAACAGATGACATCATGATTCGCGCCGCCAACTTGCCGGATTTTCATAAAGACCCCGCCGACAGAATCATCATTGCGACTTCGCTTGCCCATGATCTGACGATAGTGACAGGCGACTGTAAATTTCAGCAATACGGCATCAGAACCATTTGCTGAACAACGGCACACCCCGCCACGTCTTCACGGCGATACGCGCCGCAATGCTTCGTCGGCGAATACAACTCCTCGCCTTGCGACGTGTCTCACCGCGCATCCGACGAACCGCGTCGTCGCATGTCGCTCAGTTCGGCACTCGCCCCCTCGCCCCCGCAAAAGTGCAGAAGGAGAAAAAAGCAAAGAGAACTACCGCCGCAAAATTCATGCGGGTATTTTACCATATTTTACTTCCCGCTTTTCTTGAGATGCAGCTGGAATAGCATCATTGCAATTGAATGTGAAACGCTCGTGATGAGACAACGGCGACAGACTTTCCTTGGCCAAGAAGCGACGGCGGCAGCTATCGGAACTCCAGCATCCCGCCCTTAAGCAAATCTCCATGACGGACGATTGGACGGTCAAGGCGCGCTCCGTTCAGGAACACATCTGCGCGTTTACAAACAACTCAATCCGGCAAATCGGCCTCGGGGTAGGCGACAAGCTCGTTAATTGCGTTGGCAAGGTAGTTGGTCTGAACATCATAGATATGCGCCTCTATTGAATAATGAACAGCATTGGTGTCGGCACTGTAAAACTTCTCTTCCACTCGCTGTCCAGCCGACCTCAGTATCGCCAAACGCCGTTTCGTCATTCGAAAGTCTGGCGCAAGGGAAACAAGTGTCTTATCCAGGCCTTTTGGCAACACATTGACATCTTTCGCAAAAGAACAGGCAATATCCATAACATAAGGGCGATAAGCGACAAGTGTATCATCAGCAAAGACCTTTGTTACAACGCTCCTACAAACGTCTGGTCTATCATCAGTGTTCATCAGCGGGAATCCATTGGTCAAAGAGACATAGGATTGCACTACTGCAAGGGAGTTGCTCGTCACGCCCTCAATTTGCAAGACGGACTCGACTGCCGTCTTCCCCAGGACGGGATTCGTGGCACACGAATAGAGAAACGGCAGCTGCGCTGGCGTGCCGTATTCGCCGAGCGTCCTTATCATTGTCCTCGCAATCCTATTGTCGTTTGTCTGCGCAAGTTCGCAGATCAGGCGGGCGAGGCGGTTCGTGTCTCCGTCGAACCACGAGCGGTTCGTAAGCTTCCATGACTTCAGTTCGTTCCTGAAGTCCAATGTAGCGCGTCCACACAAACGACTCGGCAATGTCACAAACGAGACGATATTCTCCTTCATGTCATCGTCTGAAAGTGGCTCCGCTCCATCCGCGAGGGCAACCGCGCACGCCGCCGCACCCAACATTGCAAAGACTGCTCTTCTGATCATCTCTATTCCTCCATTTTAGTTGTGAACGGGATTCCTGTGCGTCCATGGGAACGCAAGAGGCGCAAGACCCTTCTCCCAAATCTTGTTGCCATGGCCGTCATAATGATAATGGACTCCGTAAATCCCGCCGTTCGTTATGTCTCGCCGGGTATCGTCTTCAGGAACCGCTCCAAGCATCAACATGCGATTCACGATGTTTCTCATCGCCGTTCCGCTTTGGTAATATCGTGCCCCAGGGGCTCCCTGTCCACTACATCCGCCGTTCCAGTCGTCGTAGAGATTGGAAAACGACGCCATTTCCCCACTGCCCAGCGAAACCAGAGGACATTCTTCCGCCTTTCGCCCCTCGTTTGACTTGTATATGTCACGAAGGCCAAAGGCATGGCCTATCTCATGTGCAAGGGTGGATTGCGTCGCCAAGGAAGTCACTACAATTCCCATGCTGTCATGGGCGGCCTTTGTATCTTCGCTGTCGACAAAGCTGTTGATGAAGTAGCATTCCAGTCCGCAGGTGTTCGTGGCAATATTTGCAATCTGGTCAAACGTCCATCTTGACGTGGCATTAGTCGGCGACTCATACAGCGCATCGTATGCATCTGGAATGTTCGTAACGACAACCGGCTCAACGAGGTTCAGCGTAACGCCGACTTGCGCGTAGATGTCGTTTGCGTCCTTCACCATTTTATGGACATCATGCACTTCAAAAGCCTTCTTGCCATCATCTTCCTCTATTATCCACGCCCTGAGGTTGACCGTCACTGGCTCTACGACCCGCACCTGGAATGTAGGCGCATTGTCCGTCCTGCCTCCTATATGAACCTCAAGCGATTCGTACCCCGCCGCAGTTCCGCGCACAGTGACGCGGCGCCCCCTGTCGGGGCCGACAAAATCAAGCCCCGGCGACCTCACCCAGATGATATCGGAGTCGGGGAGCGCCGACGGCGCTACGTCGACGCGGAAATAGCCCTCTCGCCCGACCGCGACCCCGCAGGGGTTCACCGCGTAGGAGTGCTCGACGCCGTCCTCGACCACGTTCGTTGTGGCGTTGCACACCGGCTCCGCGACGGGCGACACTATCGTAAGCCGCTTCGACGCCGTCAGCTCCGCGCCGACCTCGGGAATCCACCTCGCCCTGACATGCACTCCTGGATGCGATGCGCTGACCGTAGCCGGATTGAAGTACAGCGTCTTGGACCAGTCCGTGCAGGAAATGACAGGGTACGCGCTTCCCGGCTCGACCGCCTCAGTGCAAGACATGTCCGAGTAGACAAGCGGCTGCCCCCCAAAGCCGTCGTCGTAGCCATATACACCCTCGAACACCACTGTGCCGTTTGTCACCGCCGGCGAATGTAACAGGATGCACCCCTCGATTATGTCATCGTCTCCAGAGAACGGCATGACGCAGTCGACATTGCCGTCGGTGTTGTCATCGTCGTCGTTAAGGAAAAGGACGTCTGGCGCGGATATCGTAAAGCTAACCCCGGGGTTGCATTCTGGATCACGCGCATAGTATGAGTGGAGCGTGCAGTCGCCAAGGATCACTTCGAGCGAAAGGGACGCCTGCGTCAAGTCTGCCGCCGGATAATGACATGTCATCTGCGTAGCCGGCAGTATCGGCGTGGATATGGAAACAACGTCCGGATCCGAGGTGTTCCATCTGTACAGGGGGTTGACCACGCCTTGCGGAATGTCGCCGACAATCGCCGCGAAAGTCTCGGTGTCGCTCATGGCTGACGGTTGCCAAGTCGACGGCGACACTTGCAGAGTAGGAATCCACAGCACGTGGGAGCGCGGTGTAAACAATGTCAGCGGATACATTGGCGAAACAAGCTGAAGCCCCCTCCTGTCGGTTGTCCACCGTCCATCGTTGATTCCCGCCATCCCCAGCATAGTCGGACGTGGCTCAATATCGTCGGCAGCGGAATAGACAAAGTTCGTCGCAACCTCAGGAAACACGGAAAGAGGATAGTCGATGCACTTGGACAGCAGAAAAACATACTCCCCAGCGTTAGTGATTGCGACAGAGAAATCGCCGACGGAGAGGAACGTCGTTTCGGGCGGATCATCCGCGAGGGCAACGGAGAGCTTGTAGAGCCCGTTCGTGAGGCCAACGCCGACTTGCTGATCGACCCACTGCGGATAGCCGACGGCAAGAATCTCCGTCGCGTTGGTGAAATTCGCCGCAACCCATTCGTCGTCCTGCCCGAAGCCATTGTGAGGAAATGGAAGCTCGCGCGGCAGATATGCCGCGACGCCGTTTGTCGTGACTGACACGTCGCCGTTACGGAAAAGCTCAAGCGCGGCAGAGACGAGATTGTTCGTGTCACGGTTGATCGCCGCGTCATTCCAGACAAAGCGGTAGGAGTTGGACGACGTATACTCGTAGGCGAATGTCGTGAGCCCGCGCACGATCTCGAACGGTACGCCAGCCGAGGCAACGGCGTTTGTGTCAAATGGCGTAGCCCAAATCTGTCCGTATGAAACAACCTCAACGTCGGAAAGATGGTTCGTGCCACATGGGAACACCCAGCCGTCCTCGAAGTCCAGCCAAAACGAGTCCTTCCACGCGCCACGAATGTTCCAGTTCGCTGCCTTGCGCTCGGCGAAACTGTTTTGGACAGGATTGGCAATGGGGAACGGGGAATGGGGAACGGGGAACGGCAATCCTGTCCGGGAAATTACCCCCTGCATCATCTGCGGCGAATTCATATTCGGCGGCACGCTGTTCGTCTTGTCTCCGCCGATGAGTATCCCGATTAGAAGGAACGAGCAGACGGCGAAGCGGCCAAGCGCGGTAAGCGAACGCCAGGTGGAAAGCAGTCGCGCGAAGGTGTCGCGGGCTATGCGCGAACGGAGCAGAAGCAAGGCGAGCGAAGCAGCAAGCCCGCACAACGCAAGGCGCATCAGCACATTCTGGAAGAGCGCCGCCATGTCACCTGATCCTCAGCTTCAATGCGTCAATCGAAACCTTGCTGTCGACACGAACGGATTCAGCACCGCGCGAGACGACGCGGGCAAGGTTCCAGTCGGGGTTGAAGCATGTTGGCGACACGACCGACGGGAACACCGAGGACGCCAGCGACTTCGCCTCTCGGTCTCGGTTTAGGTATAGCACCATGTCAAGGCGCTGGGTTGTTCCCACAACGCGGCACGCCGTGTTTGAGCGCCTGTCGCGCCAGAACCACTCCCCGCAGTCCCAGCCGACGCAAAGCTCCCCTTCTTCGACCCCAAGCACGCCGTCCTCGTTCGCGTCACGCCCGAACACGACTTCGACGCTGTTGCTCGCCGCCGCGTCGCGCTCAATTGTCAGCGTCCATTTGTTGTCCGCCGCCGCTCCTGTCGAGAACACGACATTCGTCTCAACCTCGGCGAACGGCCGCACCGCCTCCGGCAGCGATGGCACAACGACCCTCGCCCCCGCAAAAGCGGACGCGTAGAGAAGCGCCAAGGAAACTGCCGCCGCAAACCTCATGCGGGTATTTTACCATAATTCTTCGCATCAACGGTTGCCTTTCGCGCGGTTGTGCGACATGCAGAGCATTTGGCAGTTCTCTTCGCTCGTGTCACCGCCGTTCGACCATGCCGTAACGTGGTCGGCCTCCATTTCCCTGAAGTCGTAGATGCGCTTTGCGTTCGCCGGATGTCCGCTCGCGCATATCGGGCAGTTAGAGACGCCCCTGGCCTTCGCCTCGGCCGTCTGCCTTGCGTAGACCCGCTTTGCGACCTCCTTCTTGAAGATGCGTATCTTCAGCAACTCAGGATGCCGCTCGCCGCCAAGTACATACTCGAATATGTTTCGCCTGCTCGTGACGATCTCGTTGTCTGCATCGGCATAAAGCTCCTCGACGCGCTTCCACACTTTGTCGGGGTCGTAGGGCTTCTCGTGGTATGCCTCGTAAAGCCGTCCCCATTCAAGTCCGCACATCTCGCCCTTGGTGTCCTTGAACACGCCGCCTATCCAGGCAATGACGCTGTCGAAATACGCAGTCAGCTCCGATATGTCGGCGCTGTAGCGGTGGTCTTTCAAATACTCCCTGACATGCCCTTTCGACACCCAGTCCAGCGCCGCGGCAAGAACAGCCTGACGCTTCTCGTCCCCCGCAACAAACCACTTCCACTTGTTCATGTGCGCGTTGGTCGAATTGCTGTACACGGCCTTCGCCGCCGTGATGAACGGACCAGAATATGTTGCGTTCAGAAGCTCCTGCTCATTCAGCGGCTTGCCCGCAATGTTGATTGTCTTGAACCAGTCCTTTATCTCCGCCTCTGGATCATCGCCCTCCCCCTCGCAAATGTAGATCGTGAGCGGAGTCTTGAGCAGCCATCCGTGGTGGGCGGGATCGAACTTGTGCGGCATTCCGTTGGCGTCGAGGACATCAAGCTGTCCCGTCACAAAGCGGCCAAAGCTCGTTATTCGTTGCTGTCCGTCCAGAACCTCGTACTCGTCGCCGTTCTTCAGGAAGTAGATGAGGCCGATAGGATACTTCTTCAGAAGCGAATCGACAACCGCCACATCGTCCTTCCCGTTCGCATAGATGTAGTTCCGCTGATACTCGGGCTGGATGACGAGCTTCCCGCTCCACCCCCTCACGCCCTTCCCCTCAAGCGTGTTGTAGTAGAAGCCCTTGCAGATGTCGCCTACCGTGATGTCTGTGCGAAGTTCGGTCTTCATCGTTAGTTGTCTTTCTTCTTTTAGACAGGATTAACAAGATTTACAGGATTCTATTCTCCAAGACTCCGAGACTCCAAGTAGCGAAAGCCACTCTCCGCGCCTCTGCATCTCTGCGTTGAAAATCATTTCTCCCTCCGGCGGATGAGGATACGAAAATACGGACAATTGCCATTGATGCATAAATCTCTATCGTCATCTCCTGTGCGAAACTTCACAATCTCAAACTGCTCTGGGCAGTACTTGTCGAGGAATGAAATTGGGACTCCCATGATTCCATCGTAGTCACTCGGGATGGCATCGGTAAACGGCACTTCTATCGCGTCGTAGTTATCGTACTTCTGGTAGCCGACTCCCTTTACTTCCTTGTGCCGCGAATACTTGATGTTGTCTGCCATCGACATAAGCTGCAGCGGCTGGTGGCGACGACCATGCTCGAGGTTTGTAAACCACCTCACGCCAGGGACGCGAATGAACCCTTCCCTGTAGTCGTGCGAATTGTAGTAGCTCAAGTTCTTGTCGACTTCCATCGAGGACTTGAAGTATCCCGCCCCTCGTACAAACGGATTGTCGAGCCATATCCTGTTCGCCTTGATCAGCGGGAACACCTCTTTGTATGTTATGGCGTTGCGGTTTCCTATGATTGAAAACTGCTTGTCAGCTTCCATAATCCACGCAAGAAACTCCCGAAACAGTGAAAACGGCGGGTTGGTGATTATCACGTCGGCCTCGTCGCGCAACTTCCTCACTTCATCACTTCTGAAATCGCCATCGCCCTTTAGATATGTCCACTTGATGTCGTCGAAATTCACCTTGCCGTCGCCTGTCACGTCATGGTCGAGAACGAATATCTTGCCTCTCTCGTTCTTTGGCGTCGCATCGTCTTGCGAAGCGGCGTACTCGAAAAGTGAACCGTACTTTGCCGTCTTCGCCTCTGGCGAATAGCTTGTAGATATGAGTTTCTTCAGTCCAAGCGCGGAGAAGTTCTCAGCAAAGTAGCGCGTAAAGTTGCTCCATTCCGGATCGTCGCAAGGAAGAAGTATCGTCTTCCCCTTGAACACGGCAGGATCGTATTCAAGGTAGGCATTCATTTCTGTCTGGATGTCGGCGTACTGCGTGTAGAACTCGTCCTGCTTCGCCTTCTTCGCTGATGTCAGTGTCGCATTGTCGCCCATTTCATGCCTCTATGCCCCGCGCCTTCGCGTGAGATTACGGCGCGGACGAAATCTTCCTTGCGCTGAAACCGCCGCAAACACCTTATTTGTGCATGAAAAGAGCGCATTCCCTCTCATGCACTCACGCGAAGCCCTGCTACAGGCCTGTTTGGAATACACGAAGAAGAAATGCGCCCAGACGGGCGCATCACCACTTACATGCCGTTCCAAACTTGAAAAGTAGCAGTATTTCGCGTGAACGACGTGTAGCGTTGATGCTACATTGTTAAGCGCCCGGTGGGTTTCCCGTTTTCCGGACTATGACCCCGCGCCGCGGCATGCGCCTCGCGGGATGTGAGTATTATAGCGAAAACGCCGCGCGGAAATCAAGCGTGGCGAAATGCGATTACGGTGCGGACGAAATCGCGACGGATTTGCCGCGGGGAATCATCAGGGTCGGAGTAGGGTCAAATAGAGTCGATTATGGACTGATAGAATTAGTGCGCGGAAGTGGAGGGGGTGTTTCGGCGCAATGCGAAGCGACGGGGAAAAAGACGGATGCGACCCGATTTCGACGCGCCGCCATTTTGCCGAGAGGCTTGACGGCACTGGCAAAATGTAAAAGGCCGCGAAATCGATGTCGCCACCGGCTTTTTCGCCGGAGCTTTGCCGCGTATCCGCGGCAAAGCTAGCGAGCCCTAAGCCGAAACATCCACTCCATTTCCGCGCCGCCGCTATACATCTGACGGCGCGACACATATGCCGCGGGAAAGCGGGCACCTCGGAGATGCGCCAGGGTCGGATAGGGTCAGGCGAGCAGGGTCAGAAAAGTTTGGAGGCCCAGCGAAAGGCCCATTTTTCAAACGCGACGGCCGAGGAGCAGATTCAGGCGCCCTACACCTGGACGAAGCCGTTGGCGCCGAACTGCGGAACCCCGTCGGTGCGCTCCGCAGCTGCCTTCGCGACGGGGCGGAAGTCGGCGAGGAGCCGGCGCCACGTCTCAGCCAGGTTGACGAGCTCCTCGAGCGCGGCGTCGAAGGACTCCGCGCCGAGCTCCGGGAGCTGGAGCCGGCGTACGAGCACGTAGGCACCGCTTTCGGGCTCCTTCGCGAAGAAGGCCCCGGTCTGCAGGTTCGCCTCGAGCATAAGCTCGGCGAATTCGGCCCTGCCGTCGGGCGGCGGCTCGCCGATTTCGGCGGAGACAGAAAGCGAGTCTCCCGCCGAGACGAGCGTGACGACTATTCCGTCGACCTCGAGCGCGGCGGCGTTGTTCTCTGCCGCGAGATTCGCGATACTGTGCCGCTCTGCAAAGTCAGAGATGAGTTTTTCAAATTCCATGTCGTTTTCCGTTTCTTGTTCTTGCTTGTACAGAGATTATACCATATTCCCGCCTTGTCTACGCGACGCGTGCTGCGCGGTCACGCATTGCCTTCGATCTGGTCGATGTTCAGGTTGCCGTCGATCTCGTCGTCGTCGATGCCTTCGAGCTTGGCGTTCTTGACGACCGTCTCCGGATCGTAGCGATTCTTGGAGAGGATACCGGTGATTTCCTCGATGACCTGTTCTCGATGCCGCCGCGTGTTGGGCACCTGCTTCCCGGTCGAGTCCGTGCTGATCACCTTTGCGCCGCCGATGATGGCGCGCACCTTGTTCACAAGTTCCCCGTTGCGCGGGTCCTTCGGCCGCACGTCGTTCAGTGCGATGACAAGCGTCTTGACATTGCTTTCGACGAGATCCTCGCGCACCAGGTATTCCGCATGCATCCTGCGCGTCTCCTCCGAGAACGTCCGGCCATTGTTCTCCAGCGGAATGCTCGGCAGCTTCACCTGCACCATCTGCTTCATCAGGTTGGGGTTGTTCACGATGTTGAAGGCGTCCCTGATATCCACGAGCAGCCGATCCCGCTCGCGCTGCGAAAGCGAGCGCTTTACCGGCGCGTGGGCCGCGGCCGGCTCAGCGGAGGGAGCCGGGAGGCCCAGCACTCCCCGGGCCCAGAGCAGAAGTTCGTCCTTTGTGCGTCCGGTGTCGAGCGTGAAAGCGGTTTCCGCGTCAAGCCGGACGCAGGCAAGCAGCGTGCCCTGGGTGCCGCGCATAAGCGTAAGCGGCACGGAATGGAGCATGAGCGTCTTGCCCGGAGTCCTGAGCGTCTTGCTGTCCGAGAGGTTGGCGAGAAGATCCCCTGCCAGCGCCGTGGTCTCCTCGGAAGGCTCCAGGACCCTCGGATCGGTGCCAACGAGGTGGAACATGTCCATGGCCCTTTGAAGGTCTGCTCCCGCCCGGATCGTCATCTTGGCCTCGGACCTATCGTTTGTCGCGTCGCACACCTCTCGATTGTCCTTGAGAGCCCGCTCGCTGAGCCCCCTGTGGATCTCGCGGCTCGTGCGCACACGCACGGCGTTGTTTCGCGAGGCCCTGTTTGCGTTGATCTCGCCGGCGTACTTGTCGAGGATTTCGCGCACTTGGGCGGCGGTGAGCGGACGCATGTCGCGGGGAGAAAGCGCCCCGACAGTACCCCTCTTGAGGCCAAGCTTTGCGCGGATGTCGTCCATCGCCTCGTCAGACAGCCGCTCCTGGCTGAGCGCCCTGCAGAACGCGTCCTTGATCGCAAGTGTCTCTTCGGGGGGTATCGTGTCCGAGTTAAGGAATTCGAACGTCTTGTGCCGGTTCGTGCGCACGATGTCCGAACCGTCCTTGGAGAGCTTGATGTGGCCGATGTTGT
>Ga0265298_10001830_pt1 | contig 30951 bp, 21 predicted proteins | sample AusTroGonzalo_MG_3_FD_193486 | JGI IMG/M metagenome (GOLD analysis project Ga0265298, IMG submission 193486) | Bovine rumen microbial communities from tropical cattle in Woodstock, Queensland, Australia - Gonzalo_01 | ecosystem: Host-associated > Mammals > Digestive system > Stomach > Rumen ... | reverse complement strand
CGTACTCCCCATATACCGCCGCATCTGAAACGGAGACGGAGCCCGGGAGCGTGACCGCGGCGGAGACAATAGCGGAAACGTCGGCGGATACAAAGACGGAAACCGATGCGCAGACTGTAACGGAAGCGGAGACGGAGCCCGAGCCGCCGTCGCCCTACGGCATTTTCTCATACAGTTCAAACGTCGTAAACGTTACCGTGACGTCGCCGCACGCCATACTTATTGACGCCAAAACAAAGGAAATACTGTATTTGAACTGCGACCCGGAGGAAAAGATCTATCCGGCGAGCACCACAAAGCTCTTGACCGCCATCGTGGCGATACACAGCTGTGAGCTTAACGCCGTATTCAAGCCCGGGGACGAGCTTGAGCTCGTGGCGTCCGACTCTACCGTCGCGTACGTAAAGAAAAATCACGAGCTTACGCTTGAAATGTTGATCGAAGGTATGCTTTTGCCCTCCGGCGGCGACGCGGCATACGTCGCTGCGGCGGGCGTCGGCAGAAAGCTCGCGGGCGATGAAAACCTGTCCGGCAAGGACGCCGTCAAGGTGTTCGTCGCGGAAATGAACAGATACGGCAAAGAGGTGCTCGGACTCAAGGGCTCGAATTTCACCTGCCCCGACGGCTATCACGACGACGATCACTACACTACGATAATAGATATGATGACGGTGGCTTACGCCGCGCTGTCAGAGCCCGTGATAATGAAATACACGCAGACGGCGAAGGACGACGTCAGATACGCGAGCGGACATAAAAACACCTGGACGAACACGAACAAGCTTATCGATCCGGACAGCCCGTATTTCTACGAGAACGCGACGGGCCTGAAGACCGGAACGACGGACGAGGCGGGCTGCTGTCTTGTTTCCTCCGCGGCGTTCAGCACCAAAAAGGTGCTCGCGGGAGTTTTCGGCGCAAAGGACAACAAGGAAAGATATAACGACAGCAGATCGCTCCTCGTTGTAGGTATAAACAGATAAATGAAAAAAACGGGCAAGGCGGCAAGGGTGATCATCGGAATATCGGTACCTGCCGCCTTATTCTTATTTATATTCATATTCTTAAAATTCGGCAGTCCGCCGTGCCTGTTCCACTCGGCGACCGGCTTGTACTGTCCCGGCTGCGGCGCGGGGCGGGCGCTCGACGCGCTGTTTCATTTGAGGATCACGGACGCGCTGCAGTATAATCTGTTATTTACGCTGTCTTTACCGCTCGCCGCTTTGTTTCTTTTTAAGTGGTATATATCGGTTTTGTCCGGCAGGGAAGTGATGAAGCGGGTGACGGTTACGGGGAAAGGCGCGGTGATATACGCCGTTATAATAGGCGTGTTCACGGTCGCGCGCAACCTGCCATTCCCGCCGTTTAATTATCTGTGCCCCGATATCTTTTTGTAAAATAATATTGACAAAAAGGCAACTATGCTGTATAATAATAAAAAAAGCGAAAGGAATGACAGAAAATGCCCGTATGTCCTAATTGCGGCACCTTTTCGGAGCCGGGAAAATCCTTCTGCACAGAATGCGGAACAAGACTTATACCACAGGTACAAAAGCCGGAGGAAATGCCCAAGGAGACGGTAATAACGGAACAGCAGAGCCCCGTAAATGAGAATACGGAGCCGAAGGAAAACGCCGGACAGCAGCACACGGGTATCCCCGAGGGAGCCGGGACGCAGAGCTGGCAGGAGCAGTATAAGCAGTACGTGCAGAACCGCCCGCAGTATTCACAGTCGTACGGTCAGTATCAGCAGCAGTACGGGAATAGCACGGAGTTCACGCCGCCCGCGCAGGATACCGCGCCGGCGTCTGACAACAAAGGGCTCGGCATAGTAAGCCTTATTTTCGGTATCTTAGGCCTTTTATGCTGTTTCTTCCCGGTGTTCTCTATAGTCGGTCTCATAACGGGTATTTTAGGCGTGTCGAGGAGCGGCAAGACGATTGCAAAGGTCGGACTCATACTCTCTATCATAGGGCTCGCGTTCTTCCTTATCGCGCTTGTCATAGTGCTTATCAACGGCGGACCGAACTTTGACTTTCTCAATAATTTCGGTATCTGGATAGAATAAAAATTTACTATATACGAAAGGAATAATAATTATGCCATTTTGTACGAATTGCGGCGCGCAGAACGCCGAGGGAACAAAATTCTGCACCAACTGCGGAGCAACGCTCGCAGTAACGCCCGCACCGCAGCCGCAGCCGCAGCCCCAACCGCAGCCCCAACCCCAACCGCAGCCGCAGCCGCAGCCCCAACCGCAGCCCCAACCGCAGCCGCAGGTACAGCAGGTGTTCTACACACAGCCCGCGCCTCAGCCGCAGCCTCAGCAGGTGTATTACGTTCAGCAGCCGGTAGCTCAGCCCGCCGCTAAACCCGTTAAACAGGTAAGCAAGGGCAAAAAGGTCGCGAGCATCATCCTCGGCATTCACAGCCTTCTGTTCGCTCTCGCGGCGCTCGGAACGTTCTGGATACCGGTTTTCGGTTTGATTTATTCGCTCTGCTTCGGTTTTGCCGGACTTATATTCGGTATAATCGGCACCGCGCTCTGCAAGAGAGGCGTTGCTATTGCCGGTATAATCATCTCCGCTATCGCGATAGTTCTCGGTATCATCATGGCTATAATCTACGGCGTGTCGGGACTTCTTTCAAACAGCGACGGCATCATAAACAGCATCATAAGCCAATTTGAATAAAAAGTGATCATACAAAAAGCTGGAGCGATCCGGCTTTTTGCGTTGAAAAATACAGGTAAAATCTTTGTTTTGTGCGGATTTCGACGCTCTTGGGGGCTATAAGGGGTGGAAAACCCGCCATAACGGTCGCGTCAGCGACACCTATTTCATCTCTGCAAACTTCACCACAAGTACGGTCATATCGTCCGAGCCGCCGTAACGCTCCTCCGCTTCTTCAAGCACGGCGTCGCATATTCCCTCGGGGTCCTTTGTATATAGCTCGCACAGCAGGTCGCAGAGCCATTCCGTCTCCTCGTTTCCCCCGGTCACGCCGTCGCTCACCATTACGGCGACGTCGTCCTTTTTCACGGTGAATTCTATCTTTTCCGCGCAGAGCTCGCGCATGATTCCGACGGGCGGCGTGTGCGACGTTATCCTGTACGCTTTGCCTCCTCTGATGATGAACGACGGCGACGCGCCGCATTTGTAAAACGCGGCTTTGCCCGTTATCAGATCGGCTTCAAGCAGATCGACCGTCGAAAAGCATTCCGCGCGTCTCTGTCTTATAACGTTGTTCAGCGTCTCGAGCGTCACGCCGCGGTCGCATCCGGCGTAAAGCAACCGTCCGAGCGCGATGCCCGTCAGCCGCGACGAGACCGCCGCGTCGTGTCCGCTCCCCATTCCGTCGCATACGGCGCAGAAAATGCGGTCGTCGCATTCCGTATAAAACGACGTGTCGCCGTTCACTATCTCGCGCTCCTTCGGCTTGTCCGACGTGCCGACCTCCGCGGAAAGCACCGGCGCGCTCTCCGCGCGGAAGACCGCCGCGCCGTCCTCGACCGTCACCTCCGGATCGCCGAGCTTTGTATCAAGCGCCCTTTCCGCCGCCTTTTTAAGCTCCGCCGCGCTCTGCCTTATGCGGCTCACGTCCGCGCCCGCGGCGACTACGTACTTTTTTCTGCCGTCGCAGACCGTGACGTCGCCTCCGAAAAGCTCGCGGCAGTACGGAAGAGACGAAAGCGACGCTGAAAGCTCCCGCGAAACGTCAAAGCGCCTGTCCGACGCGTATTTGTTTAATATTTTTGACACCGCGGCGAAGTCGGACGACGTCACGCCCGCCTTGTCAAGCTCCGTCAGCCGTCTTACGTATTCCGAGGCGGCGATATTTATTTTCACCGCTATCCCGTCGCCGTACTCGCATTTTTCACGCACGAAATACGGCAGATCGGACTTTTTTATATGCTTTTTCGCGCAGATCAGCTCCGCGAGCCGCTCCTGCTCCCCGCGGTCTATGCCGCCGCACGTTATCCTGTTTTTGCAGCCGGCGCAGAACTCGGAGAAGACCGCGCCGCAGACGGAGGATGCTGACGCCTTGTCCGGCCGCCTTTCCGCTTTTGATATGTCCGCCGTCAGCTCCGATATGCTTTTGCACGCGTCCGCGAGCTTTTTTGCCGCCTCCCGCTCCCTTTCGCGCTCGTCGCAGACAAACGCTGCGTAAGACGACGCGGTCTTTTCCCTTGTATGCGTGACCGCGGGCAGCCTTTTCCGCATCACGCCGAAATATTCGCCGAAAAGCACGACGCACGCGGCGGACGCAGCCTCCGGCAAGTTTGACGTCAGCGCCTCGAACCCGCCCGTCTGCATACCCACGAAAAGTCCGGCTATGACGGAGAAAAGCACGCCGATATACGCGGAGAGCGGGGATAGCAGTCCGCAGATGAAGCCGACGGTGCCGAACAGCGGGCAAAGCGTTATATCAGCCGCCGCGCCGCATAAAAATCCCGCGACCGTTCCGCGCAGAGCGCCGCCGCGCCTCGCCGATGCAAGCGTCAGAAGCGACGCGGCAAACGACGACAGCGAAATACTGAAAACGGTTATGCCCCGAAGCGATAAAACGACGGAGAAGATCACGGCGGCGAGCCCCGCCTCGTATTTCTGCGTGTCCTTGTTTTCCTTATCCGTAAAGCAGGAATAAGCATAGACCGCCCCGCACGAGCAGAGAATAAAAAACGCCGCCGCGAGCAGGTCGTAATACCTCATTCCGCCGTATATTATCCGCACCGCCGAGACGGTTACCGCGCCCGCCGCCGACGACGCGATACGCGGCGCGAGCCCGTCGTTCAGCCTGTATATCGAGGACTTGTCCCGGTGCAGAACGAACGACAAAGCGTATCTGAAGCCGAGCGAAACGAGGAGCCCCGATAAGTACATGACGGTCTTGTCGCCGCCGAGCACGAAAGCCGAGATGACCGCGCCCGCGGCGGCAAACGGCACGCCCTCACGCACCGTGCACGCGAAAGCTATGCCGAGCGGCGACGTTTCAAACAGCATCTCCGCGCGCCCGAATAAAAAAGACAACGCGCCGTATAATAAACCGTATATAACGGTCAATCTTTTTTCCTTTATAAACTCCGCCGCGCTCTGAAAAAGCGGGGTTCTTTTTGATAATTGTCTTGTTTTCTCTTTCATTTTATCTTCTTCCTTTGCTTTTTTCCTTTTTGTATATCATACAGTATGATCGGCGATAAAGGTGTCGCACCGTAGTGTCGGTAAATATTATTTTATACCAAAAAAAGAAAAGAAACGTGACCTATACTTCGTAAATATCCTTTTAAGTCGCTGTATGACGAGAAAAAGCGCATTTTTTTAAGGCGTTTTTCGGCAAAAAAACAAAAACCCCATTGATTTTTTTTAAATTATATGATATTATATAGTAAAGTAAAAAAGAAAGAGGAAATTACGATATGAAAAAAGCACTGTGTATCTTTTTTGCAGCACTGCTTTCCGTTTCCGCTGTATTCATCGCGGGTTGTGCAAATCAGCCGGGCACCGATACGAAGACGGAAGCGGTGACGACCGTCGAGGAGACGACGGAGCCGGAGGAGACCGAGATAGCGGCCGATCTGCCGGACGTTAAATATACCGGCAAGGTCTTCCGCATAATCACGCCCGACGGTATGCAGGCAAGCGACGTTTATACCGAGGATCACGAGACTTCAGACCCTCTGCACGACGCCGTGTTCAAAAGAAACAACATTATAATGGACCGCTACGGCATAACGCTTGAGATATCGCAGGACGAATACTCCGCGGTAAACAACAAAATAAGCACGAGCGTAAAGGCGGGCTCCGACGAATACGACCTCTGCTACGTGCACATGGTATCGGGCGCGGCGCTGGCGCAGTCCAACTCCGTTCTGCCGTTTGAAAAGCTGCCGTACGTTGACCTGTCAAAGCCCTGGTGGGACAAGGCGATAGGCAACGGCTTCTCGATTCGAAACAACCTTATGATGGTAAACGGCGACTTGAGCCCGACGAGCTTCAGCATCACGTCCTGTATGTATTTCAACAAGACGATGTTCGACAGACTTGACTTGCAGTATCCCTACCAGCTCGTAAAAGACGGCAAATGGACGCTCGACAAGCTGTTTGAGCTGACAAAGGACATATCCGCCGACGTTGACGGCGACGGCAAGGTGACGCCCGACAGCAAGGAAGACATTTTCGGTCTTTCGTCGTGGTATCTCGACGTTCCGTACAGCTTCTACTACGCGGCGGGCGGTATGCTCGTGTCCAAGGACCAGGACGACGTCCCGTTCTACGATCCGCAGATAGAGCGCGACACCGTTATATACGGAAAAATTTACGACGTTATAGTGACTAACAACGCATACTATGAAACCAACGTATCCGACTTCCCGAACGTCGCAAAGCTGTTTGCGGACGGACGCGCCCTGTTCCTTGACGCCAAGCTGTCAACCGCGGAGGAGCTGCGCGAGATGGATAACGAATTCGGCATAATCCCCGTTCCGAAGCTCGACGAGAGCCAGGCTGATTACAAATCCTTCGTCAACGGCGCCGCAAGCATGATCTGCGTGCCCGCGACGGTCAAGGAAGCCGACCGCGAATACGTTTCCATAATCATTGAAGCCATGGCGTCCGAGGCTTACAAGACCGTAACGCCCGTGCTTTACGAAACGTATCTCAAGCGTAAAATGACGCGCGACGCGGAATCCGCCGAGATGATAGACTACATAGTCAGAAACCGCGTGTTCGATATGGCGTACGTCAACATGCACGACGGCGTGGGTTCCTACGTCCGCGACCTGCTCGTCAAGAAGTCAACCGATATTTCGTCAACCTTGAAGAAATACCAGAAGACCGCCACAAAGAAAATACAGAATATAGTAAAAGCGTTTGATAAGAGCCTTAATAGCTGACAAAACGATAAAACGGGCTGCTGTGCAGCCCGTTTTTGAAGTGAAACGACGGCGTCAGCCGTCAACTCACGCGTCGTAAGACGCAATTCATTTAAAACGAATTGACGCTTTCGCGTCATGAATTGTGCTTTTCGCACATGAATTGACGCTTACGCGTCATAAATCGAGCCTGCGGCTCATAATTAAGAAAGGTAAAAATATGACGTACCTACAGAAACTAAAAAAGCTCGATACGTACAGAAATAACGGCCGTCACGCCGAGCGCATCTGCTCCGAGATCACGTATCTTGACGGCATATCAAAAAACGAAAACGGCAAATATAACGAATTGATAGAAAAAGCGGCTGACACGCTTTTGTCCTGCATCGAAAAAGACGGCGTTATAACGAAAGAGGCGGCGAAAAGCGTTGAAGACAGCCTCATGGCGCTGCAGCCCGAGGCGAAAAAATACACGGAATTATTCATTTCCCACGCGCATATAGATATGAACTGGATGTGGGGCTATAACGAGACGGCGGCGATAACCGTTGACACGTTCCGCACCGTGCTCGATCTGATGCGCGAATTTCCCGATATGACCTTCGGTCAGTCGCAGGCGTCGACTTATGAGATAATAGACAAGTACGCGCCGGAGCTGTTGCCCGAGATAAAACAGAGGATAAAAGAGGGCAGATGGGAGGTCACCGCCGCCGAATGGGTGGAGCCGGACAAGAATATGCCGGACGGCGAGTCGCTGACAAGACAAATTCTGCAGTCGCGCAAATACTTATCAAACCTGCTTGACATATCGCCCGACAGTCTGAATATAAACTTCGTCCCCGATACGTTCGGTCACAACGCGAACGTGCCGGAGATACTGTCCGACGCGGGCGTGAAATATATGTACCACTGCAGAGGGCACGAGGGACCGTGCGTATATCGCTATCAGTCAAGATCCGGCAAAAGCGTGCTCGTCTATCGCGAATACGCGTGGTACAACGGCGAGATAAGCCCGTTCAAATTCGAGCTCGTCCCGCAGTTCTGCGCAAACGAGAAGTTAAACACCTATCTCTCTGTTTTCGGCGTCGGCGATCACGGCGGCGGACCGTCAAGGCGGGATATAGAGCGCATCGAGGAATACAGGAGCTGGCCGCTTGCCCCCGTCATCCGCTTCGGCACGTTCCGCGAGTATTTCGATATTCTTGAAAAGAGCGGAAACGAATATCCCGTATATGACACGGAGCGAAACTTCCTTTTCACCGGCTGCTACACGACGCAGACGAGGATAAAAATGGCTAACCGCATAGCCGAGACGCGTCTGAACGAGACGGAGGCGCTCTCCGCTATGGCGTCAACCATGACGGACATACCGTCTGAGCCGGACAGACTTGACAAGGCGTGGAGAAACGTTTTGTTCAACCACTTCCATGACATACTCCCGGGCTCCGGCACGGTGGAGACGCGCGAGTTCGCGCTCGGGCGCTTCCAGGAGGCTATGGCTGATATAAACATATTCGGAAACCTCTGTATGCGCGGCATTTCCGAGGCGACGGACACCTCGTCCATACCGTTCACCGAAGCGCTCGAGACTACGTCCGAGGGCGGCGGCGCGGGATATCTGCAGTCGCAGAACACGCATTACAGATACACCGCCGCGGAGCGCGGAAACGGTCCCGTTCGCGCATTCCAGTTATTCAACACCACGGGAAAGGACCGCGACGAATACACGGAAATAGTCGTATGGGACTATACGGCGGGCTTTGAAAACGCGGTGATGACTGACGCGGAGGGGAATGAGATACCGTTTGCCGTCACAAACGGCGGCTCGGGCTACTGGGGACACGTTTTCTCAACGCTTCTCGTAAAAGCGTCTGTCAAAGCGTACGGCTATACGACGCTTATACTTAAACAGCGCGACGAGGACGGGCACAAGACCATCCGCCCGCACGTTTACGAATACGTTGACAATTTCATAAACGACGCGCCGTTCATAATGGAAAACGACGTTATACGCGCCGTGTTTGACAAAAGTTCCTGCCGTCTGATAAGCTTAACAAACAAAAAAACGGGAAAAGAGCTCATTTCCGCCCCGTCATGTTACTTTAAATATATAGACGAAAACCCGCTCTACGGCATGACGAGCTGGCGCGTCGGACCTTATATGAAGGTACGCGATCAAAATGAAGAAAACGGCGTAAAGCATACGTATTACAGCGTACAGCCGATTTACACACGCCTGTCGTACGAGCTGAAATTCGGCACATCTAACCTCACCTGCACGGTGACCTTGAAAAAAGACAGCCCGACGCTTGAATTCGAGACGCGCGTTGACTGGTCGGAGGCGGCGGTGAGAGGGCAGAGGATACCGCAGCTTTCATTCTCCGTGCCCGTGGGATACGATAACGGCGGAGTGTTCTCCTCCGATATACCGTACGGCATAATTAAGCGAAATGAGCTTGCGCACGATATCCCGGCGCTGTCCTATATCTGTGCCGATAACGAAGGCGACAGCGTATCGCTTTTCACCGACAGCAAGTACGGCTACAGATATTACGAAAAGGAAATGAGCGTAACGCTCATACGCTCCGCGTACGATCCCGACCCGTACCCCGAGCGCGGCATACACGACATACGCATTGGCGTGTCGGTATCATCGCCCGATCAGGTCATGGATATCGCCGCCGCGTTCTGCCGCCCGCTTGCGTTCTTATCCGTGACAAAGCACAAGGGAGCCTTGCCGCTTGACGCGTCGCTTTGCGATATAGACGGCGACGTAAGAGTATCGTGCATAAAGCCCGCGGAGGATAAGAACGGCATCGCCGTCCGTCTGTACGACACGACGGGCAAAGCGGAGAACGCAAAACTCACCTTCAGAGCGCCGATCAAAGCGGCGTATATCACAAGAAGCGACGAAAGAGAGCCGCGGCAGATAAAAGCCGACGGCAGCACCGTCACGCTTGAAGTGCCCGCGTACGCGGCGCTTACGGCTGTGATCCACTTTTAAAAGAGGCTGATATGCAAAAGAAACTTACGATACTTCACTGTAACGACATACACGGTGATTTTCTTCCCGTGCGCGGCGCTTTCGGGATGTATAAGGGCGGGCTTTCCCGCCTGTCGGGCTACGTGAAAAAGGTGAGGAGCGAGGAGGACAACGTTATCCTCGCAAACGCCGGCGATATGTTCCGCGGCTCGGTCATAGACTCGGAATTCATGGGCTTATCCACTATCGAGCTTATGAACATTTTAGCGCCGGACGTGACGACTATCGGCAACCACGAGATAGACTACGGTATAGCGCATCTGTTGTTCCTTGAAAAATGCGCGAGATTTCCGATAATAAACGCCGATCTGTATATAACGCTGAACAACGCGAGACTTTTTAAGCCGTACCTCAATATCGAGGTCGGCGGTATGCGCGTCATGTTCATAGGCTTGCTCACGGAGGAGGTCATAAGCTCCACGAAGAGCGAAAAGGTCATAGGCACGTACATAAACGTCGCCGAGGCGGCAAAGGAGGTCGGTATAATCGCCGACAACTACCGCACAAAGGACACGGACATATTAGTGCTTTTGACGCATATCGGCATAGAAAAGGACAGAGAGCTCGCCGCGCTGCTCAACCGCGAATGGGGCGTCGACATGATAATCGGCGGCCACTCGCACACGTTCATGGAGGAGCCCGAGATAATAAACGGCATACCGATAGTGCAGGCGGGAACGGGCTCGGGACAGATAGGGCGCTTCGATATAGTCTATGACGACGAGGCGAAGAAGATCGTCGATATCAAATGGCGGCTTCAGCCGATTGACGAAAGCTCCGCGCCCGCCGACCCGACGGTCGAACAGCTTCTGCAGCGGTACAAAACGGAGACGGATGCGAAATATCACCGCATCGTCACCACGTTTGCCCGCGAGCTGACGCATCCGACCCGCATACAGGAGACGGAAATGGGCAACCTCTACGCCGATCTTTTGCAGGAGGACTCGAGCTTCGATATAATGCTCATGGGCTCGGGCGCCATACGCAAAAAGGCGATGGGTCCGATAGTCGAATACCAGGATATGACGGAGAACACGCCGTTTGACGACAAAATGTATATGGTAAAGGTGACGGGAAACGAATTCCGCCGCATGATACAGTACGTAATGCGCGACGAGGCGTGGGAGGGACACACGGAGTTTTACCAGTTTTCCAAAGGCGTGCGCATAGTATATCGCAAGAGCACGCATACGCTCGAGGAGTTGTCCTTCAAAGGCAAGGAAATAGAGGACAACGACGAGCTTTTAATAGCCATGCAGACGTACCATTACAACAATTTCGAGCAGTTCTTCAACGTGCCCTTTGAGCCGATTAAACAGCGTATGCGCCCGCGCGTGGTCGCGACGTCCGTAAACAACATTGTGGAGGAGTATTTCTCCACGCACCAGGGCCTCGACGCGCACGTAGAGGGCAGGATTGTAATACTTGACTGATTTAAGGAGACGAACAATGCCGGGTTTATCAAAAAAGCTCCGCTTATCTTTTGCTGTAATACTGTCCGTTATAACGGTAATATCATTTACGCTTACGGGAGGCTTTTTAACAATGGCGGAAAACAAACAGACGCTTTTATACAAAGAGGGCGAAACGGAGACGGCGAAGCTCGTGTCTGACGCTTACGCCGTGCAGTTCAACGTTGACAAGCCGTTCAAAGAGCTTCTGATACGCGTTGAAAAGGCGGATAAAACGGGCGACAAGGGGTCGCTTACCGCGGAGCTTTACAAATGGGACAAAAACTATTCGACGTCGCTCAAAAACGCCCCGCTCCACACAGCCGACATAAAAGGCGTGGGACCGGGCGAGGACGCGGTCTTTGCGTTTGAGCCTGCGGAAGCGGGCGAATACCTGCTGTACCTGCACAAGGGCGGCGGCAGTATCCGTTTAGGCTTGTGCGAGGGGAACGGCGCGAGAACGTATCTGAACGCGTCGGAGCATCCGCTGTCCGTAAAGGTCACGCTCGTCTGGGCTGACGGAGAGGGAAAGCTGTGTGAGCTGACGGACAACTATTTTGAATTCGTCACCACAGCCGACACGTGGGTCGTGACGGACGGGCTCGGCAGAAAGGTGCAAAACAGTCAGGAGGACACGCGGCGGCAGAACAAGACCGTAGGTCTGTTTTTCCACACGTGGCACACCTCAAACAGCACGCTCGGCTCGCGCAATATCACAGAGATCTTAAAAGAACACCCCGAGATACAAAACGATTTTAACAGCCCCTTATGGGGCAACGCGGGCGCGTACCACTGGAACGAGCCGATATGGGGATATTACCAGAGTAACGACGAGTGGGTCCTGCGCAAGCAGGCGGAGCTGCTCGCCGACGCGGGCGTTGACGCCGTGTTTTTTGACAATACGAACGGCACGATTACGTTTATGGACGACGTGCTGACGCTCTGCCGCGTCTGGTCAAAGGCGAGGGCGGACGGAGTAAAGACGCCGCAGATATCGTTCATGCTCCCGATGTTCGACTACGATCTCGTTGCCGTTCAGTTGCGTGAAATTTATTCAAAGCTCTACGGCAAGGGCATATATAAAGAGCTGTGGTTTTACTGGAAGGGCAAGCCGCTGATAGTCGGTTATCCCGGCAAGCTCGATAAAAAGAACGCGGCGGATAAGGAAATACTTGATTTCTTCAACTACCGCGTTATAAATCACTCGCAGTCGGCGGACAATATCCAGGTGCAGGACGATAACGGAAAGCCGCTCGTAATGGGCGCGATACAGCAGGAGATAAAGAAAAAATACCAGCTCTGGAACTGGATCTCCGTTTATCCGCAGCTCGTAAACAAAAACAAGGACGGCACGCCGGAGCAGGTCTCCGTCGCCATAGCGCACAACTGGTGCAAGGAAACGCACCTGACCGCTATGAACAACCCGAAATATCAGGTCTACGGCCGCCATTACGACCCGAAAACCGAAACGGTGGACGACAGAGAGAACGCAAAGCTCTACGGCAAATATTTTGAGACGCAGTGGCAATACGCGCTTGAAGTTGACCCCGAATTTATATGGGTGACCGGCTGGAACGAATGGGTCGCCGGACGGTTTGAGGATTTCTGGGGCGTTGAAAACGCGTTCCCCGACAATTTCAGCGACGAATACAGCCGCGACATAGAGCCGTCAAAGGGCGATTTGAAGGACCATTATTATTATCAGCTCGTAAATTACATACGCATATACAAAGGCACCTCGGCGCTTCCCGCAGTCGACGAGCCGGTGACGGTGGATATAAAAACCGGCGGCGGCTGGGACAAGGTCACCCGCACGTATGAGACGTACGGAAACGACGTGTTCGACCGCCATACGAGAGGCTATATAAACAACGCGACAAAAACGAATTACAAATACAATAACGAAACGGGCAGAAACGATATAGTGTCGTCAAAAGCGACGTACGACGGCAAAAACGTGTATTTCATGGTGCAGACGAAAGATGATCTGACGCCATACACCGACCCCGCGTGGATGAGGCTTCTGCTCGAGGTCGCCGATAAGGACGGAAAAGAGGTCACGGCAAAGAACTGGGAGAGCTTCCAGTACATAGTGAACAGACAGTCGCCCAAAGACGAAGAACACGCGACGCTCGAGCAGAGCAAAGGCGGCTGGGAATGGGAGGCAGTCGGGGAGGTCAGCTACAACGCGAGCGGTAATACGCTTCAGATAGCCATACCGCGAAAGCTGCTCGGTATCGGCGACTGCGCGTCGTTCACCGTCAATTTCAAGTGGTCTGACAATATGCAGAACGACGGCGACATACTCGATTTCTACGAAAACGGCGACGTCGCGCCCGAGGGCAGATACAAATACAGCCTGTCGGTCTGCGACGCCCCGATCGGAGGCGAGGAAACCGAAGTCGAGACCGACGGACAAACGACGCATGAGCCGACGGTCGACGATAACATGGGAGCGGATAACAAGGGTATGGGGCCGCTGCCGATAATCGCCGCCGCGGCCGCAGTCGCCGCAGTCGGCATCGTCATTGCGGTGATGATCAAAAAGAAGAAAAAATAACGACATTTATCATACAGAGGTAAAAAAATGAAAAAAACTAAAATTACGGCTTTGATTTTGATATTCGCGGTGTTCTTTTCGCTTACGGCGTCGGCTGAAAACGCGGTGCCCGCGGTATCGGGCGAGAGCTCGCATACGGAAACCGAGCTTTATCCCGGCGTCACGCACGCGGAGATATACACGCCGTCAACGGACAGCACGTATAAAAATCAGCACATAAACGTGATATCCTTCGACCTGAAGCAGCGCGATCTGTATCTTGACACGTTTTACTACAACAAGAGCGCGACGAAGCTGTCAACGGTCCCGAACGATATAACCCAGTACAACAGCACGCACTCCGATAAAACGGCGATCGCCGCGGTGAACGGCGATATGTGGATGGTCGCGTATTCTCAGGCGAGAATAGAGGGCAAGGAGCATACTAACGCCGCGATGCAGGGCTACACGGACGACGTAGTTAAGAAAGAAATGACCGTCTCGCGCTCCTATAACGTGGTTGACGGCGAGATATACACGTCCGGCACGATACCGCAGGAAACGCCGTACGCCGGACCGTCGTGGTCGTTCGGCATAACGGATGATTTTGTGCCCGTCCTCGGTCAGCCGACGGTCGATATAACCGCGACGGACAAAACGAACGGCAAATCCGTAAAGATAGACGGCATCAACCGCCTGCCCGCGAACAACTCCGTTATTATGTACACGGACAGACTTATGGGCTCTCTCACGGGCTTTGCGCTCGATTCCTCGTATGAGATACTTATAGAATTCGACAAAGACTACACGCCCGCGCACGGCATGAACGTGACCGGCACGGTAAAAGCGATATACGGTCCGGACGACACGGAAAACCCTGGCAAATTGAACGAAAAACAGATGGTCCTGACCTCGCGCGGAACGACCGTCACTAAGCTCAAACAGTTTGCGATAGGCGATAAAATAAATATCACCGTATCCGTCGGCGACATTCAGGGCAACGACGAGCAGTGGCAGAGGGTGCAGTCCGCGATAGGCGGCAATATCGTCTATATCAAAAACGGCGTCCTCACGGGCAACAGCATTGAAAGCGGCTACCCGACTACGATGCTCGGCTACGACAAATACGGCAAGATCCTGATGATAACGATGGACGGCAGAAACAAGGGCGGCGCCGGCGCGACTGCGGCGAGATATACGCAGCTTATAAAAGACCTCGAGCTGTATGAGGCGTTCATTTTAGACGGCGGCGGCTCGATGACGATGACCGTCGCGGACAACGCGAAGCTCACCTCGTATAAAACGGTCAGCACACCGACCGACACGGGCGGCGTGAGGACGGTAAACAACGCCTTCATCCTCGCGGTCGGACCGGAAAGAGGAGAACAGGGCGAGTTTGAAATAGAACTGCCCGCCGAGATAGACGACCCGACGAATTTGGTGTTCCCGACAAAAACGTACGTCGCCTCGCTCATCAGTACGACGAACCAGGCGACGGCGTCGTGGGAAAACGGCTGTCTCAAGCTCACCGTAAAGGATTTTGACACGCGCCCCGGCATGGCTGACCCGTACGCCGCGCTGAGCTACTCAAACGTAACGACAAAAGCGAGCGCGGGTACATATAAATATATTACGTACGTTTACAAGATCCCCGAAACGAACGGCTACGCGTCTTACGGCTCCGAGGTGTTCTGCCAGTGCGAGGGCAGAGGCGCGGAGGGTGGACAGAGCGTCACGGGCACGGTCAAGCGCACCGGAAAATACGAATACGTCACGTTCAACGCATCTTCCCTGTCAAAATGGAAGGGCAGCATAACGGGACTGCGTCTCGACTTCTTCTACGGCTCGATGAAGGAGGGAGACTGCATCTACATTCATAACGTCATCCTCTCCGACACAAAGGCGAACGGGGATAAAAAGGGCGCGGAGACAGCAGAGGCACTTAACGCTCCCGCAACGCCCGGCGACGTCAACGGCGACGGCGCGAAAAACAACAAGGACGTCATCGCGCTGTTCAAATACGTTTCGGGCGACACGAGCGCGGTCACGTTGACCGACGCGCTCGACTTCAACAATGACGGCGCGGTCAATAACAAGGACGTAACGGCGCTGTTCAAGGCGGTGTCAACGTGATCGGCATAAAAAGGACAGTGATATATCTGCTCTTATCGTCAATACTGCTTTCATCCGCCTGCGGCGCGGTGCCGACGGTCGCGGAGACGGAAACAGAGACGGCGGAGGTCACGACGGCCGTGACCGGGGAAATAACCGAAACGGAAACAGAAGCAGAAACAGAAACAGAAACAGAAACGGAAACAAAGACCGAGACTGAGGTGGAGCCCGCCGAACCGGAGAAAAAGGCTTTGATCTATGACGATATAAAAGCTCTGTGGATATCGCAGTACGATATGTCAGGCATATACGCAAGCGGCGGCAAGCAGAGAAATAAAGAGGAATTTACAAAATTACTCACTATTGTACTTGACAACACAGTAAAAAATCATTATAATACTATTATATTTCAGGTAAGACCGTTTGCGGACAGTATGTATCCGTCACAGGTCTATCCGCCGTCCTACATAGTGACCGGCTCTTACGCGAACGCGCACGAATACGACCCGTTTGAGATTTTGATCGAGCTTGCGCATGAAAGAGGACTGTCCGTTCAGGCGTGGATAAACCCGATGCGCGCTATGCTCACAAAGGAAATTGCGCTCGTATCAAACGAGTATAAAATAAAGCAGTGGTGGGACGACAAGACGCTTAAGTCACAATATCTGCCGGTCGTGTCGGACCGCGTGTATCTGAACATCGGCGAGCCCGAGGTAAGGCAGCTGATAGTTGACGGCGCGGCGGAGCTGCTTTCAAAATATGACGTTGACGGGCTTCACATGGACGATTATTTCTACCCGACGACCGACACCTCCTTCGACCTGAAGACCTATAACGCATATAAAGCCGACGGCGGCAAAAAGAACCTCGGCGCTTTTCGCAAAGAGTGTCTGTCCGAGCTTGTAAAAGCGCTGTACGAGACGACTAAAGCGTCCGGCGCGGGCAGGATCTACGGCATAAGCCCGGCGGGGAATATGCAGACTGTGATCAACAGCCACTACGCGGACGTCAAAAAATGGTGCTCCGAGGACGGCTACATAGATTATATCTGCCCGCAGGTCTATTTCGGCTTTGAACACAAGACCGTTCCGTTTGACAAAACGTGCGACCAGTGGCAGAGCATAATAAAAACGGACAGCGTGAAGCTGATGATCGGAATGTCGCTCGGCAAGGCGAAATCCGGCGTTGACCAGTACGCGGGCGCGGGCAAAGACGAGTGGTCGAAGAACAAAGACGTGCTGCAGAGGTGTCTGCAATACACGGAAACGCTTGAAAAATGCACCGGCGTCGCGTACTTCTGCTACCAGTATTTCTATAACCCGGTAAGCGGCGCGGAGGAGTCCGCGACAAAAAAAGAACGAAACAACTTTGTTCCGTATCTTGAAACGATAACATGGCAATAAGCCTGATTATAAGAAAGGAAGAAAACATGAAAAATTTATTTAAGTTTATCTCCGTCGTTATCATCGCCTGCATGGCATTAGCGGCGTTTGCGGCATGCCAGCCGTCAACACCCGCGACGACGACCGCGGCGGAAACAAAAGCGACCGAAACGAAGGCGGCGGAAACGACCGCGGCGGCGACTGATGCCGAGACGACTGCGGCGGCGACGGACGCGGAAACCGAACCCGAGACCGAAACCGAGACCGAAACGGAAGCCGAGACGGAGCCCGAGGAAGTCGGCGACGTAGTTAAAATAGGCACGCGTGAAGAGCTGTTCAAATTTGCGGAAAACGTTATCAACGGCGACGTTGACTACTCCGACACGACGATAAAGCTCACCGCGGATATCGACCTTGACCCGACGCTTGACGGCGGTCAGAACTGGACGCCCATCAGCACCGATTCGCTTTACGACGCTGTTATAGACGGCGACGGCCACGTCATCAACGGCATGACGATCACGCCCGACGATCTTATAGTAGCGGGCAACGACGGAAAGGTTTACGGCTCCGGCTTTATCGGCATAAGCAATTCGTCGATCACGATAAAGAACATCACGTTTACAAACGCTCTCATCAACTCCGATACAAAGCACTGCGGCTGCGTTATAGGCTCAGTCGAGGGTCCGGGCAACTACGTTGAGCTCGATCACGTAACTGTCTCCAACCTTACGCTGAACGGCGGCGTCGGCGTTGACGGCGATATCAACGGCATCAGCTTCAGAGTCGGCGGACTTGTAGGCGCCAACATAGCGGGCGCACAGCTTGAGATCCACGACTGCTCGATAGAGAACTCCAAGCTCTTCGGCTTCCACAATTTAGGCGGTATCCTCGGCAACTCCAACGAGGGCAATTACGAGGTTTTAAACTGCAGCGTAAAGAACGTTGAGCTGAACTACTCCGCAGGTTACGCGACGAACGAAAAGTACCAGGTACCCGCAGACATCAGATACTTCGCGGATATCTTCTACAACGTCAACAACTACTGGGGCGAATATCATACCGATTTCGATAAGGAAAACGGAAATACGTACGAGAACATAGATTCCTACGACGTAAAATTCGACATCCATTATAAGGATGAAGAAGGCAAATCGGCTGACTATCCCACCGAGGACGGCATCTATCCGACCGTCGGCGGAAGCATAGTAAGACCGAGAGACGAAAGAGGCTACTGATAATAATCCGCACAACACCCGCGCCGATCGGCGCGGGTGTTTTATATGCGTCGCTTACGCGACGTTCTGTGCGCCTGCGGCGTCAAAAGATCGTCGGCGCAGCCGGCGCCTTAATTCTGAATTCTCCACGCAAAAGCAATATCCTCTCCCCTTGACAAACAGTCAAATATGGTGTATAATGATAAAAATATAATAGTGGAGGGCTATATGAAGATAAGGGTCATATGTATTCTGATCGCGGCGCTCTTTGTGCTTCCGCTTGCGTTTTACGGCTGCGCAGACGGGAAGAGCGGCGGGACCGACACGACCGGAAAAGCGGCGGGGACCGAGGCGGATATCACCACGGTCACGGAAGCCGAGGATACGACGGTGCACGACGACCTGCCGGAGATCAAATTCGGCGGTTACACGTACCGCATGTTAGGTCAGGGCGGCGCGGGCTGGACCGCGTCCGACATAATCCGTCCGGAAACGCTGACAGAGGACGGCTTGAACGACGCAAAGCTGAAAAGATACTTGAATATCGAGGACAGATTCAACATAACGATCGAGACGTTTTTATCCGAAACCGTATATACGACCGTGCAGGGCGCGATCCTGTCAAACGACTTCAGCTTCGATCTGATCAATATGGACACGTACAACACCTCGACCGCGTCGCTTGCAAAGCTGCTCGTCAACCTCAATGATCTCGACTATATCGACCTGTCAAAGCCTTATTACGACCAGAACTACATTCACGATATGTCGTTTGCGGGCAAGCTTTTCTCCGTCGTCACGGATATCACCACGATGGATATGTTCGTCACGTGGATAATGATGTATAACAAAAACATAATAGAGCGCAACGACCTTGAAAATCCGTACGATCTTGTAAAAGAGAACAAATGGACGCTCGACAAGTTCAATTCCATGCTGAAGGACGTTTCCGTTGAGAACGGCGACGGCAAATGGGACGAAAAGGATACGTACGGCTTTGCCGCGCATACCGGCTCTGCGAGAAACCTTTTCTACGCCGCGGGGCTCACTATCTGCTCAAAGGACGAGGCTACGGACATACCGTTTTTGTCGCTTTCGCAGAACAGCGAAACGCTGACGCTCGTTGCCGAAAAGGTGTCGGATATACTGTATAAGGACAACAAAACGCTTATGAACACGCAGATAGTCGAGGCGTTTGAGCAGGGACGCGCGCTGTTTTTGGCGGAGATCACCGGCTATCTCGGACGCTTCCGCGAAATGGAGGACAATTTCGGCGTCGTGCCGTACCCGAAGTATAACGAACAGCAGGAAAGATACTATACGACAAACGACCCGTGCATAATGGTCTTCTCTTTGCCCGCGTTCAGCTACAAGCAGGATCAGCTGCAGCGCTCGGAGATTATTTTCGAGGCGCTCTGCAGCGAGTCTTACAACACGGTCCGCCCCGCGTACTACGTTGACGTGTTGAGCGGCAAGCAGACGCGCGATTACAGAGATTACGAAATGTTAGACCTTATCAAAAACAGCCGCGTATATGACTTCGGTCTGTTCAACGACTTAGGCAGCATCTCGACTATCTTCAACTCGTTATCATCGACGAAAAATCCGAAGGTCGCGTCGATGCTTAAGAGCGGAACGAAATCCGGCGAAAAGAAACTCAATTCGATACTTGACAAGTACGATCAAATAAAATAAGAGGTGTTATTATGGATTACGAAAAGCTTTATTTTGACGAAAACGAAAAGCCGCTTGACAGGATCGTCTCGGACGGCGGCTTCTGCGGCATCTTCCGCACCATCGCCTGCGTGGGCGACAGCTTATCCTCGGGCGAGTTCGAGGTCAAGCTGAAAAACGGCACGGCGTATCTCGATATGTTCGATTATTCGTGGGGGCAGTACATAGCGCGCGCGGCGGGCTGCAAGGTCTATAACTTCTCGCGCGGCGGCATGACCGCAAAGGAATATTGCGACGGCTACGCGGCATCAATGTCGTTCTGGAACACGGAAAAGGCGGCGCAGGCGTACATAATCGCGCTCGGCGCAAACGACCTGTTCGGGCTTTGTCAGCCCGTGGGCGACCTCTTTGACGTGTGCGACGAGGATTATCACAAAAACACGGACAACTTCGCTGGACGCTACTGCGAGATAATCCAGCGGTATAAACAAATCGCGCCCGACGCAAAGTTTTTCTTACTCACCATGCCGAAGGACGACGTGCCCGAGGACAGCGACAGAGCAAAGCTGCTTGCCGCTCAAGGCGAGCTCATGCACAAGATAGCCGCGCATTTCTCAAACTGCTACGTTATAGACCTGCACGAGTATATGCCCGTCCAGGACGAGAAATATAAGGAGCGCTTCTATCTTGAAGGACACCTGAACCCGTGCGGCTATATGTTCACCGCGCAGGTCGTGATGTCGTATATCGACTATATCATCCGCCACAATATAAAGGAATTCAGACGCGCCGCGTTCATCAACACCGCGTTCGCGGACAGCAAGCTGTAAGAGCTTTAAAGGAATAAGAAACCGGAAACTTGCCGTTAAGGCAGGTTTCCGGTTTTCTTTATTCTTTGTTATTTACCTTCTTCTCCGTCGTATATACGAGCGGCAGGCTGTATTCGCGCTCGTAGATCTTTTTCCACACCTCGTAGTTTTCGTTCATCATATACGCTACGTTTTTGGAGTACGACAGGCTTTTGTCGGGGCGTATCGGTTTATCTATATGGATAGTATATTCCTGCACGAAAAATCCGTCGTCGTCGATTATATCCGTGTCCTTCATCGTGATAAAGCACGGCAGGACGGGGACGTTGTTCTTCGCGGCGAACATGAACGCGCCGTTTTTAAGCGGCTTCGGCTTTCTGTAATTCCACCACATACTCTGCTCGGGATAAACGAGTATGAAATGCCCCTGCTTTAACAGCGTGTCGACCGCCTCCATGAATTTTTTGAGCGTCTTATGGTTTGACGAAAGCGGCAGGGTGTTGCAGTTTCTCATAAGAAAACCGTAAAAGCCCGGGAACGAGGTGTAATTTCCCTCGCGTATCACTCTGTAAAACCTGCGCTTTTTCTGATTTGACGCCTCGTACGCTATCTGCATCGCAAAGCTGTCGTAGGCGTTGAAATGGTTGCACGTTATGACCGCGCCCGTATGCAGCGCGGCGAAATTCTCGATCCCCTTTATCTCCTTTATGATAAGCTTCTTATCCGTTATCAGCTTGTCAACGAAACGCCTTGCCGCCGCGAACGCGAGCGTTGTTTTTGCGGCGGAAACGGGGTCGCGGCGCAGATAGTTTATATCGTCGGGCAAAAGCGGCTTTGTAGGCGGATCGTCCTCGACGTCCTCGCCGAACCTGCCCTCTCTTTCATACTGCTCTATCTTCTGTAATATCGCGACTCTGCCCGGGTCGCGCTTTGCGTTTTCACGTTTCACAAAGTTGTCCTCTTTCTCGACCTCCTCGACGGCAAGCCTTACAAGTGCCTTTGCCGACTCGGCGTCTTTTTCTCTCTTATCGTCCGTGTAAGCGTCGAGTATCGCCTTTATCTTTTTATGCACAGACGTCTGCTTTACGTATTTCCAGAAAATATCAAATCCGCGGCAGTCCGTGTAATGCCACGGCTTATTGACCATTATATAATGGATCATCTTCGCTTCTTCAAGCGGGTACGGTATATATCCGTATATCTCCGTGTTCCACCTCTGATCGAGCCAGTAAACGTGGTCCTTGCAGATGAGGTTCAGATAATCCTCGTCCTGCGTCACGACGAAGGTGTATGTGTTCAGATAGTGTATGAATTTTTCAAGCACCAGATGGACTCTGAATTCGTCGCAGTTGATGAGCAGCAGTCCCGCGTTGAAATAGCTGTTTCTGTTGACGCCGACGACGCGCTCCGCGTATTCTCCGAATTCGGGCGTCTGCACCATCACCTGCTCGTGGCACGCGCCGACGTAGCAGTCGCCTATATCGGTGTTGTAAAGCTCGCTTATGTCGCCCTGAACTATCGTGTCGCTGTCTATATATATCACCTTGTCATACTGCTGATACATATCGGCGATAAACAGTCTGTAATACGTGGTTTTAGAGTAATAGTCGCGGAGCGGGAATTTGTCGGCTATCGATACGAGATAATCGCCCACGTCGCAGAAGATTATCTCAAAATTATCGTCCGAAAGCTCATATAACCGATTCATCATATTCTCGGTTATACCCATGTGAAGCACGTATATTTTATAGTTATAATCCCGCGACGCGTTCTGCTTTATCGAATAAAGCGAAACTATCGTGAATTTGACGAAATTATCGTCGCAGGCGAAGAAGATCGGTATTTCTTTTCTGTTCATCTTGTTTTGACCTCGGTATCATATTTCTTTTTCAGATATATATATTCAAACAGCACGTCGTCAAAGCAGAAATATCTGAAAACGCGGTGAACGCGCGTCACGTCCCACTGCTTTATGTTGTCCGTGTGCGGATAAGGCAGCCAGAAAAGGCGTTTTGAAAAGTGGCGTATGACCGTATGCCTGTGCAGGAATTTCTGATCGTTGAACTTCTGCGGAAGCATTTTTTTCTTTGTCGTGGAGCGGATTATCGCGCTCTGGTCTGCAAACACGAGCTTCTTTTTTCTTATCCAGCCGCGCGCTTTCTGCAGCAGTCCCGTTTCTTTCATCTTTTTGAGATTGAACAGCAGCACGCCCGCGTTTACGTAATTGGGACTTATCAGATACTTGCCGTAATGGTCGCGCGCGGCGGCGTATTCGTAATCTGTTATATCTATGTCGTACAAGAGATGTATATCGCGGTTGAACATTATGTCTGCGTCAAGATAAAGTATCTTGTCGGGCATTCCGTCTATCATATCGGCGAAAAGCCGTATGAGCGTATATGGCGAGCAGTACGCGCTCTCGTTCGGGCAGCCCGCGAACTCCCTTTTATAAATTTCGGTCACGTCCGTTTTTATTATCCTGTTTTCACTGTTGTAGCTTTTTATCACACTGTCAAAATAATTTATCATTTCGTCGTCTATCGGCGTGTAAGCGGGCTTCAGATGAGATACGTCCATCGTGTAAATATAGAACGTATAAGGCTCGTTTGAGCTTGACCGCTTCATAATAGACAGCGCGCAGGTCAGCATACCGTCAAAGACGTAGCCGTTGCCGCAGAAGAGAATATTTACCATTTTATTTTTCCTTTTTTATGTACGTTATGTAGGCGCAGTCCGAATTTTCGGCGCGGGCGCACATTGTTTTATACACCTCGTCCCGCAGAGCTTTCACGCGCTGCTTGACAGGCAGCGACGCATCCGGCAAAAACGGACCGTCTATATACGTGATTATGCGGGGCTTTTTAAACGGCTTCTGTTTTTTATACGTGTTGGTAAAGCAGAAAACGGGTGCGTTTTCCTTGCACGGGTATGAAAACGACGTGTCGGGAAAATCGCGTATCTTTGTGTAATACGGCCAGATATGCGCCTCGGGATATATCACGACAGCCGACCTTTCGCTTATCCGCCGTGATACGGCGGCGGCGAAGTTGCGGTAAGCCTTCATATCGTCGGGCAGCGGCAAGGCGCCCAGATACGGCATGAAAGCGCCGAAGAAGGGCATTGAAACGTTGTTCGGATGGACTATGAAATACACGTTTTTCGGGTACAAAAACACGTTCGGGATTATCGGGTCGCCGCCCGCCTGCGTGTGATTTCCGTAAACGAAATATCCCGTTTTTCTGTATTCTTTCAGCTTTTCCCGCCCGACCGATTTCTGTCTGTATTTGAGTTTTGTGAACAGATACGCGAGCGGACGCGCGATAATATTATACAGAAACCAGCTTAAAGCCCTGTTTCTTATATATTTATAGCCGCCGTCTATCTTTTTCGGCGTTATCACCGCGGATGAGAACTCGTCGTTTTGCTCGTCCCCGTAATAAATCGTTTTGCGCATTTTGACAAAAACCCCGTTTTTTTGTTAATAACAATTTTCAGTATAAGGTTACTTGTCCGATATGCGCAAAAGCTCCTTGAACGCCTTCGGATATTTTTTTACGACGTTCAAAAGACGGGCGAGCTTTTTTTCGTTCACCGTCTCAGCTTCACCGTCGGGCAGATCCGCGATCTCGGGCTCCGCCTCTATCGGTATCTCCGTATCGTCGTCAATGACAGAGAGGCGATATTTCGGCTTGTTGTTTTTGAATATAAAAACCTCGCCGAGCTTATCCGTAAGCCGCGCCGTTTTTGAAAAGTTCTGGTTTGCCTCGGATATGGACACTATCTTGTCGGTCGTGATATTCACGGCTTTGTCCCTTCTTTTCATCGTTTTTTCCTTTCCGTAAAATTTATAATATTATACATCAATTTTAGGATATTGTCAACCTATTTTTTGAAAACAAATAAAAAAACGCCAATAAAGGCGTTTTTTTGTGTAATGTAGGCAAATTCAGCTTATTTTATTGAGGTACGCAAGCTTTGCGCAGACGCAGATGACGTGTATCGCGGCGGACAGCTCCTCAAGCGGCGGGAAAGACGGGGCGAGACGCAGGTTTCTGTCGTGCGGGTCGCTGCCGTACGGGAACGTCGCGCCGGCTTTCGTCATCTTCACGCCCGCCTCTGACGCAAGGCGGTATGTCTGTTTCGCCGTGTTTTCCGCGACGTCGAGCGATATGAAATATCCGCCCTTCGGCTCGGTCCATTCGGCTATGCCGGCCGGTCCGAGCTCGTCTTGCAGCGTTTTGAGCACGATGTCGAATTTGGGCTTGAGCACCATTCCGTGCAGACGCATATGGTCGACTATGCCCTCGGCGTTCGTAAAGTATTTCACGTGGCGGAGCTGGTTTATCTTATCTGGTCCTATCGTCTGCGCCTCGATTATCTTCTTCGTCGCCGCGAGGTTTCTGTCGGACAGGGCGAGCAGCGCCACGCCCGAGCCCGGGAACGAGATCTTCGAGGTGGAGAAGAAGTAATAAAGCTGATCTTCAAACTCAGTTTCGTGCATAAGCGCGAAGATGTTCAGGAGCTTGTCGCCGTCGTCGTCAAGGTCGTGTACGGCGTAGGCGTTGTCCCAGAAAATGCGGAAATCCTTTGCCTTGCATTTGAGCGACGCAAACCTCTTCACCGTCCCGTCCGAGTACGTGATGCCCTGAGGGTTCGAATATTTCGGCACGCACCAGATGCCCTTTATGCTCTCGTCCTCCGCGACAAGACGCTCCACCGCGTCCATATCGGGACCAGTCGGGGTCATGTCGACGGGTATCATCTCTATCCCGAGCGACTCGCAGATATGAAAATGCCTGTCATAGCCGGGGGAAGGGCAGAGGAATTTCACGTGATCGAGTTTGCACCACGGCTTATCGGAGCCGGGCACGCCGTATAGCATCGCGCGCGCGACCGTGTCGTACATCATGTTGAGCGACGAGTTTCCGCCTAAGATTATATTGTCCGCGGGTATTTCAAGCAGATCGGAGAAAAGCTCGCGTGCTTCCTTCAGCCCGAAAAGCTGACCGTAATTTCGGCAGTCTATGCCGTCCTCGGTCTTGCAGTCCGCGCCGTTTGTCAGGATATGTAACAAAGACTCCGTCAGCCCGAGCTGATCCATACTCGGCTTTCCGCGAGACATATCAAGGTCGTATTTTTTCGCCTTAAGCGCCTCGTATTCGGCGGATACCCTGCCGCGCTCCGACAGCAGCTCGTCTTTTGTCATTTCGCTGTATTTTTTCATTATAATATACCTGTGCGTTATAAATTTTGCAGTCTGACGATTTTAAAAACTGCAAAAATGCAGTTATTCTGATATATTATATACCGTAATTTGCAATTTTGCAATACTAATGATTGAATTTTTTTGAAATTCGGGCGGGGCAAATTTCGTTTTATTTCAGCTTTTTCATCAAAAACGCGTCGTGAAAATCCATACCGGCAAATTCAACGTAGAATTTCAGCACTTTTTTATAATCCTTGGTCGAGGTGGCAAGCGAAAGGTAATCCGCCTGTTTTTTCGCCTCCTCCGTCACCGCGTCAAACAGCCTTCCGCCTATGCCCTGCGACCTGTATTCGGGCAGAACGTACAGCTCGTCAAGATAAAAGCATTTGTCGCCCGGGGTCAAATATCCAATCTTCTTCTCCGGCGAATAGAAGTGACCGAAGGCGTAGCCGACGATAAGATCGCCGTCGTACGCGGCAAAAACCGGCTCCATGATATCCTCTTTCGTGTTTTTGACAAGGCCGTTAGTGCAGTCCTCGGCCTCCCATATTCCGGACAGCTCTATGAGCCGATCGACGGTTTTTTCTGTCATCTCCGCTTTTTTTATTTCTATCATATTTACCTCACAATAAAACTATCAATAAAACGGCCAGTTAGACAAAAGCATTCCGGGAATAACGACGATCAAAAAGAAAATCCAGCTGATGAGCGTAAAAACGCCGATGAATTTGAGCCCTCTCCCCGGGTATTCGCGGATATATATGCGGTAGTTTATGACGGAGGCGAGAGAGCCGATAAGCGAGCAAAGCCCCGCCGTGTCCGCGCCGTATATAAGCCCCGCGAAGTTTTTGGAAAACGGATATAAAACGATAGTTGACGGCACGTTCGATATGAGCTGACTTAATCCGATGCTCCACCAGTATTCGCGCCCCGCGACCGCCTCGCTCAAAAACGCGGCGATCTTTTCGTTTGACGTGATCGAGGAAGAGAAGACGAAGAAGCATAAAAAAGTCAGAAGCAGAACGTAATCCACCTTTTTGAATATCTTAATATCCGTCACCGCCACGGCGAATATGACCGCGCCGAGGATTATGTACCAGTATGCCGTACGCGAAACGACGGTGAATACGACGGCGGCGAAGGCTATGATATACGCGACCTTTTTCGGCTTGTTGTACTCCGTTACAGCGGCTTCGTCTCTTTTCGGCTCTATCTCTTCCCTCGGGTTTTTCCTGTATAAAAACAGAACGAAAACGACGAGCAGAACGGCGGAGAGAGCGGACAGGGGCAGCATATGGAGCATAAAATGCGCGGCGCTGACGTCCGCCTGACCGAAAAGAAATATGTTCTGCGGCGAGCCGAACGGCATGAGCATCGACCCGCGTATCGCGGCTATGTTTTCCATAGTTATGACGGGCAGGATGTATTTTTCCTTGTTTCCGCGACGGAATATAAGTATCGTTATCGGCACGAAAATGATAAGCGAAACGTCGTTTGTCACAAACATCGAAGTGAAAAACACGCCGAAAACAAGGAAAAGCGAAAGCGTGCTCATTCTGCGCAGCTTTGACGACAGATCGACTATAGGTTTGAGTACGTTTTCTTTTTTGAACCCCTCAAGCACGCACAGCATCATGAGCAGTATCCCGAGCGTCCGCCAGTCTATTCCTTTTAACAGCTTTGCGCTCGGCGGCGTTATGAACAGCGACACCGCCGCCGCCGCAACCGACACCACGAGCATAAGCTCTTTTTTCAAAAATCCCAATACTTTTTTCATAAAAATCAACTTATTTTCACTCTGCATTAAACATTTCAATAGCGTTATAGCACAATTTTCATGACATTTCAATATATTTTTAAGCAAATTTCCGTGACATTTCAATATAATTTGGGGTAGATTTTCATGACATTTCAAATTTTCGGGTACAACCACACATTTTATAATAAAAATCAAAGTCAAACAAATTTTGTATTGACAAACATTTTGTTTTTGATATAATAGGAATATATTAAAGCGAGGTTTTGAAAATGACAGAGAAAGAATTTCGTATCAAATACAGCGAGTTGATAGAATATTATCAATTTGTCGAATTGCGTCTAAAAGGTATATGCGCGGCGCTTTTCGAAAAAGAGGGGAAAAGTTGGCTTGAAAAGCTCGATGATTTTGAAAACGACCCTCTCGGAAAGATGATAAACAAATTAAAAGAATATCACAAAGGTTTGAAAAAAAAGATTATTACCGATGAGGATTTTCAAAGTCTTGAAATTTTACGCGAAAATCGTAATTATTGGTGCCATAAATGCTTTATTGACTGCAGTCACGTGACCTTTACGCAAGGAAAAACATACGACGAACGGACAGTTCGACGATCAGTATTTGCCGATAAAATTAATTCTGATCTGCAAAAAGCAATAGAATGGGATGAATATTTGACAATGATATTCAGAAATCTTAGAGACCATATTAAATAAGCAACGGAGACGACAATGATGAAAAGAATATTTAAGAGGTATATTATAATGTCTGTTTTGGCGGGGTTTGCGCTGGCAGCGCTTACGGCGTGCGCGGGCGCGGATATCGAAACGGCGACGGATACGGAGGCTCAGACGTCCGTTTCCGTGACTGAAACGGAGACGGAAAAGGGGACAGAAACCGAGGCAGAGGAAACAGAGCCGGAGGAGCCGGACGTTTTTCCGACCGGAGAAAACATAGAGATAGGCATATTCTGGGAGCCGCCGCACGATTTTACAAACGACGAGCAGTACGACTGGATACGCGACGCGAATATCACGTTTATCGAGATCACGAACAGAGACGGCGCGATAAACAAAGAGGTATCCGACAAACAGATAAAGCTCGCGTCGGAGCGCGGTATAAAGATAACGTACAGCGTAGGCGTTGACGGAAAAAAGCTGCTCAACATGACGGAAGATCAGATATACGAATACGCAAAGGAACTGTCAAAAAACGAAACGATAACGGGCATACACGTAATAGACGAGCCGGCGCAGCCGTGGACGTACGCCAAAGCCTGCGCGGCGATAAAAAAGGCGGGACTTATGCCGAGATTAAATCAGCTCCCGTACTTTGCGACGTGGGTGTTTGAAGATTATCAGGGCTTTATCGAGGATACGATCATAGCGGCGGGCAAGGAGAATTACGGTTATTTGAGCTACGATCAGTACCCGTTCCCGTACGGCGGCGGTGATCCCGATATGTTCTACAATCTCGATCTTTTCAGACAGGTCGGGTTAAAATATGATGTTCCGACTGCTTTTTATATACAGTCTATCGGAGAGGGCGGCAATTTCAGACGCACAAACGGCGGCGAGATACGGTATCACACCTCGGCGGGGCTCGCGTACGGCATAAAATCCATGACGTATTTTACGTGGTGGACGACGGGCTTCTGCGATCCCAAGGATTACGCCATAATCTCTCCGTACGGAGAAAAAACGGATATTTACGACGACGTTGCGGAAATAAACGGCGAGATACTGAAGGTCGGTCCCCTGCTTCGCCGGCTGGACGCGCTCGAAGTATATCACACGAGCGGAAAGGAGCAGGCGATAACCGTCTGCAAAGAGGGCAACGTGCCGCTTTACGTAAAAACGCAGAGATACGGTCTTATAATCTCGCTTATGCAGGACAGGCAGACCGGACGCGATTACGTAATGCTCGTAAACAAAAACTATAAAAAAGCGGCGAGCTATGAGCTTACCGTATCTGATAAGATAACCGAGCTTTACAACTGCACAAACGGCGGCTACGAACCGGTTGACATATTGTCCGGCAAGATAAACGTTGACTTCAAACCGGGCGGCTTTGCGATATTCGCTGTCGGCAAGCACGACGATATAGTTGAAAAACAAACGGATACAAGCGTTAATCTGGCAAAAGACAAGCCGGCGGCGACGGATAACGTTTCGCCCGGCGGCGGTTATTACGCGTACTGCGTGACCGACGGCAAGCGCGACTGCGCGGACAACAAAGCGAAGGGCTACAGATCGAATAAAAACAGCGGATATATAGAGGTTGACCTCGGCAGAGTGACAACGATCGACCGCGTTGACGTATATCCGACCGGCACGGATTACACGAGAGGCGAGACGTTCCCGCTCGATTTTGCGATAGAGGTGTCGTCCGACGGCAGGGAGTACCGCGCCGTAGTTGAAAAAGAGGGATATACCGACGGCAGAAAACAGATACCCGTCTTCACGTTTGACAAGACCGAAGCGCGTTACGTGCGCTTAACCATCAAAAAAGGTTGTGAAAAAGGCGGATTTGAGATAGCGGAGATAGAAATATATAACGATAACGGCGATATCCCGGCGCCCGACAACAAATCGTTTTATAAGGACGCGTCAGACGTAAAGGAAGGTGAAAACATAGCGCAGGGCAAAAGCGTGAAGGTTTTGACTGAGCTCGGCGGCAGCTGGTGCAAGGAGCATCTGACGGACGGTGACCGCGGCTCGAATTACAGCTCGGCGCTCAACCGCCACCCGACCGAGGACGGCGTCGAATGGGCTTTGATTGATTTAGGCGCGGAGCTTGAATTCAATGAAGTAGTAGTATATCCGCGCGGCGACGGTCAGCATTTCCCCTACAATTTCAGAGTGGAGATCTCAAACGACGAAAAGAACTTC
>Ga0265298_10001829_pt1 | contig 30958 bp, 32 predicted proteins | sample AusTroGonzalo_MG_3_FD_193486 | JGI IMG/M metagenome (GOLD analysis project Ga0265298, IMG submission 193486) | Bovine rumen microbial communities from tropical cattle in Woodstock, Queensland, Australia - Gonzalo_01 | ecosystem: Host-associated > Mammals > Digestive system > Stomach > Rumen ... | reverse complement strand
AAGACCCGTTTCTCTCTCGAAGTTCTTCGGAGCGATGGGTATTGAGAACATTTCTGAAAAGAAGTGTCGAAAAATCTTTGAGATTGTTAGACTCAAGGATCTTCTGTCCGGTGATAAAAAGAAGCTGGACCAGATCTATTGGGAGCTCCTTACTGCAAATGGAGTTGGAGAAAAGACCGCAGGAACCTTTGTGGAATTCATTAAAGAAAATCTTGAAGAGATCCGTGAGCTGGTTCGAATGTTCAATATTGAACAGGACATTCGATTCAAAGGGAATTTCTGCTTCACTGGATTTAGGCCGGATCAGGAACATGTGGATCGAATCCATAGACTCGGATTTGAGGTGAGTGAGGGATCTGTTACTGGAGAAACACGAGCCCTCTTTACAGCGTCCATTGAAAAACAGAGTACCAAATCAAAAGCCGCAATTAAGAAAGGAATTCCCATCTATCCTGCACATCAACTCGATGAAGTTCTTGACCAGATTGAAATGGAACGCGGTTAATGTGTGTATATTGTTAGAATGTGACCAATAGAAGGCTAAGGAGGGACTAGCATGGTTTATGATGTAGATGCCCAGGCCTATGAGAGAATAGGTAAATTTTTCGTGATCCCGCAAAATCCTGCAGATCACGAGTTCCTTTTGGCAGTGGACCGTAAAACCAGATCGGACATTGATCTGAAATATGGATTTCTCGCTGACTATGACTGGATGTGTAATACGGTGGCCAATATGTTCTTCGAGGGAATGATCGGCCATCTGAAGTATTTTCTCGATGAGAATGGCTTTGAAGGTGGCTCCGCTGGAGTCTCCTTCTATGATCTCTTCTCTGCCACCATTTCCAATAAGGTAAATGAACATGCAGAGAAGGAAGGCAATTTGAACATCTATTTTGAGCCTGGAAAACGGGTAACCGAACTGATTGAGAATGGACCTCCTCAGCTTCCCGACAGGATTGAGCGTGTTTCCATGGCAGATGCGTTCTCTACCGATGATCCTGAAGAGAACGATTTTATGATCCGCTTGGATAACTATTGTAAGTTCGAAGTGAATAAAAAGCACGGGATCAAGCTTGGAGAAAAATCTCCTTTGGCATCCGTTGGAGTGGCCTATACTTTCTTTGAGAACCTCTTCATTGAACTTATCGTACGAGCCAATGATCAGAGAAAAAGAACTCTGGACAACGCGGATGGCTCGGATGATGATGCAATGGTCACCGTGAACTTCAATGACAACATCGAGTTTCACTGCGTCGTCTCTGATGGAATGGCAACGGTTATGATGCGCCCTGGTATGAACGTCAAGCTTCTTGTAAAGAACGATGGGTTGACGGAAAGTACCATGGGCGATCTGGATGACTGAGGTGTACCATGACATTCAGAGACATCAAGTATCCTAAGGAACTGGCTAGAAAGAAGAAGCTTGAACTCTATAAGTGCTTCATTCTCGATCCGCTCAAAAAAGGGTCGCCCCTAAGAACAGTAGACGTTGATGTTTATAAAGAGCGATGGGCTTTGACCGAGCAACAGGCGGTGCAATATGCACTCAATAGACTTGGTACGGACAAAGCCCTCGCACTTCTCTTCGGTGCACCATTTAACAGCGCTTCACAGGAGCTTAAGAATCGAGACAGTTTCTTTGTAATCCTATCTGTCACTCTTCAACATGGGGCTATGGATGAAGAAATTCTCGTATCCCCGAATGAGGACTATCATTCCAGCGCCGAACCGGACTATGACCAGGATCTTGGACTGCTAACCGCAACCATCAAGGACCGCTACGATTCCATGCATATCAAAAACTATACTCTGCATGACATCTATGTCTCTATTGAGCCGGGGTCAGGGCTACTCCACATAGATCATCTCGAAATGGATGAAGTGGTGATCAACAGCCTTCTCACCGGCGGAAAATAAGGGAAATATCACGAGCTAGTATGGAGAAATCCACTAGCTCGTGATCCTATTTTTCTTTCAAATTTGTGTGTACCCACAACGCTATAATCTTTTATCTAAAGGAGGAAACATATGACCAGAAAGCCCTGTCGAATCTGCGGTGAACAGGACAATGGTTTCACTGGCCTAAGATCCAACGAATCGTCGCTATGCATATTCTCCTCGATTGAATTCTCTCTTAATCGTCAGGGTATGCTTCGCGCGAGAGTATATGACGATACCCATAATCAGATAAGTGCTCAGGATGTGGTGCAGCTAAACTACTGCCCAATCTGTGGAAGAAAATTTGGGAGGGAATAGAAATGAAGTACAAGGTATTTATTAAGCAGGCATCTCCAACTATCACTAAAGAAATCAATCTCAATGCAACTAAAGTTGCCGAATTCGAATATGGTGGAACCGTTGCCGTGGAAGACGTTCTTCATCTGAAGAGCAATCATATGATCAATGGTTTTGAACCCGTTCCTGTTAAGGTTGTGGAAATTGAGCATGATCTTGACTCTGAGACTATCTATCTCGGCGTAAGCACCGATGTGGAAACGTATGCTCAGGGAGAAGATTCAAATGGAGAAACATTCGTTGTCACAGTTCCTTCCATTGGCCAGTTGGTCGACATGAAAGCGGAAGAAGAAAATGATGGTCGTCCGGAAGTAGTCATGCTGCTTGGCAGCTCTAGGTACTATGATGAGATTCTTCAGATCGAGAAACTCTTAACTTTAAAAGGAAAGGTTGTTCTGAAGCATTCTCCTTTTGATCGTGATGAGCATGACGATCTTACGAAAAAGGATTTTAATGCCATCACTACATCTGCGAAGGCAAAGTTGAATATGGCAGATGTCATCTACCTTGTCAGGCCTCAGTATGTTGGAGAATCCACCAGAGAGATTCTTGAATATGTAGATTCCATAGGGAAACGAGTGGAGGACATTTCCCGTGAGGGAAAGTTGATTAGAGAAATTGCAATACATGGAATCGAACATGAGCGTGTTGAACGCTCACGGGAGGGAAGATCTCGTGGTAGATAAATACCCAGTCATTACTCTCTGTGGAAGCACGAGGTTTAAGGATGAATTTATCCGGTTAGAAAAAGAGATCACTTTGGATGGAAACATCGTCCTCACTTGTGGTCTTTTTAATCATGCGGACAATGAGCAGATCTCAGAAGAAACCAAGCTGATGCTCGATGACATGCACAAGAGAAAGATTGACATGTCCGATGGCATTGTGGTCGTAAATGTGAATGACTACATCGGAGAGTCCACAAGATCTGAGATCATGTATGCAAAATCAACCGGAAAGAGCATTCGTTACGCATTTCCGCACAATATAGAAGAAGATCCAACCCAAAACGACACACTCCATTTTCGCACTTTTAGAGACTACTGTAATCTGGTCTTTTGTGGGACCTATTCAGACATGCTCTTTGAGATGACAGACGTAATTCGATTCTATAGAGATTTGGGTTATGTGGTCTGGCAATTTCCAGATCTGATTTTCTTCGAATACCCCGAACAGAGTGCCATTCCTAAGATGCTACGAACAAAAACCCTCGATAAACATGCATGCGACCTTATTGACACTTACGCAGACGTACTGGTTGTTGTTGATGCGGATGGATATAGAGGTCCGGTTCTTCAACAGGCGATCGAATATGCCAAATCGAAAAATAAGGTTATCGAGTACTTACGGTTTAAAAAGATACTATGACTATGAAGGGAAGGTCTAGACATGGTAAAATCAACCAAGATTTATGATGTCATCTCAGACTACCAGTTCTATGCCTACTACGAACCCCCGTATAACCACCGTGACGAATCTCCCGGCCCAGTTCTAATCGCTAGGTTTCAGGCAAGGGAATCAAATCGATTTCACGAGGGAGATCAGCTTCGGCTTAACAAAGAATTCATCCTTGATCCCAGGTACTATGATCAGCCCCTTAGCTGGATATCTAAGATTGACCACGCGCTCGATGTCGTCAATCAGGCGGATACGATCATTGATCATGTGCTTGTCTACTGCACACCATTTAACGATCCTGCGCCATGGGAAGTAGAAAAACCGCTTTGATACGGGGGGTGATGATTTGCTAAACTATATTACCATGTACCCGAATCCCTACGAGAGTGAGTTTAGCGATGAGATTATTCTTGCTCCACAGGATCCGACGATAGCAGATTTTGCCATCATGGAGATGAAGGAACTCGAAGCGATCGAGAACATCGATATCGAAAAGATTGAGATCGTCTCTGATCAGGACGATGTTGACCTGAATCGCCATATGGTAAATATCAACTACAAGAAAAAAGACATGGAGTCCATCGACATTCCCAAACTCAAGTACATCAATACGACCAGATATGGTGAGATTATTTTCACCATTCGAGTACATACCAATCTCAATAGCCGTGTGATTGAAAAACGGATTCTCATTCCTTTGAAGCACGATGGCTACTACGAGAACGGTGGTAAAAAGATGCGGGACATATGGCAGATTGTGGATGAGGCCACCTATTCCCAGAGAGGAAAGATCACCCTCAAGAGTCGTATGCCCGTGATCATCTATCAGAACAAGCGTCGAGAGATGACTGATGTCCAGGGAAATCTGGTCTATGCGCCTTCCTATTCCTACGCTCTCAACGGAAAACAGAGGAGGGGAGTGTTTGCAAAGGCCGCAAGAAAACCTAGGGCAAAGTTTATCAATCCGCTTATGATCTACTCTGCAAAAATGGGGTTTCAGAATACCCTTGAGTTCTTTGGCATGGAAGGGATTGTATCTGTAGAACCCATGTATGATGATGCGGAGCTAGAGTATAAGATCATACTACCTCTTGATGAGGTCTATATCAAAGTAAACCGGCGCCTCTTTGAGAAGTACGATCTTGTCAAGTCCTTTGTATGCATGACATACAATCTCAAGTCACCCAGAGACTTCCCCGTTACAATGGAAAACCTCAATGATCGTGTATACTGGACCTGTCGCATAGGGACGGTAGGGGCGGCAAAATCAAAGCAGCTCATGTCCTTCTATGAAAAAGGTACGACCAACATTTTCATGATCGAACGTCTGATCAACACGGTCACTAGGAATTCTCTTCGTCTGCCCGAATACTATAAGCAAAATATCTACTATATTCTCTACTGGATGATCACCAATTTTGACGAACTCCGTCGTTACACAAATACCGACATGCGTAGCAAACGGATTCGAAAGAATGAAGTGATCGTCAACGCAACCCTTGGAAAGAAACTATCTGAGAATGTGAACAAGTTGATCGAGGCTAAAGGGAGATCCAAACTCAATAATATGGAAACTCTCCTTGGTCTCTTCAACTTTAGTTCCGATATCATTGTCGCCGGTATGCGTAATCTGAATGACATCTTGAAGACCGACGACATCGTAAATGATATGGACTTTCTCGAGGGAATCGCATTCACATCTAAAGGATATCAATCACTCGGTTGATTGTGATACTTTTGAGTAAATATTTAAACGAACATTATTTTAATATATTTACTCTATTCCATAGGCTGAGAATAAACTTCCTGAATTGCGGGAACGACTTGTGAGGTCATCTGTACCAAGTTAGAGTAGTGATATTCTAATGGCAAGGTGTAACGCCCAAGGTATGGTAATAAGCAGGTGAATAGAGTCAATCCGCAGCCAAGTCTCACCAAACTAAAATCTATCCGTAAAAAATTAATGTATATCCTAATCTATAAAGAAAGGAGAAAGCTAATGAGAGTTTTTCGAAATGAGTCATTCAAAGCATTAACTGAAGCTGGATTAACTCCAATAGCATTTGAAATCTTGGAAGACATGTATTGGATAAATTCAAAATGCGACATCGTCCAGCTTATTCCAGCAGAAAACGAAAATGAGCATGATATGGTTAAGCGAATCTTTAGATGGAAAACCGATTTCAACACGGAATATGAAAAGATTCGATTTCATGCGATGGAAAACACCGTTTTTGATATTTCTCCAATTACTCTGTATATGATGACCTACTATGGATATCTTCCTGGTCCTGTGGTTATAAATCCGAGTTCCCTAAATCCAAAAACCCGATATTCGTATAAGATATTGAGCATCGACAAATTGAGCGATAAAATCATTAAGATTAATGGGTGGATGTTCAAATACTCTGAAAAATATGATGCCTATGCCAGCAGTAGCGGTTGCATCATGCAGAATGATACAATTCTTAGACACCGGATCACTAAAAAGCATTCACATGTTGTAAGGCTATTGACAGCGAATAATATCGGTGTACATAGAATTGTATACGATGCGTGGGTTGGAATTAGTTCGGATGAAAACCATATTCATCATAAAGATGTCCGAGCATGGAATAATCAATTGGGTAATTTTGAAGAAGTATCACCAGAAGAGCATGTTGAAAAACACCGCGAGGTTGGTAACCGAAACTACGCATACTCTCCAGAAATTGTTGATGAAACCTGTAGACTTATGCAAGAAGGTCATCGCCCGGCGGAAGCCGCGCGTATGGTCGGAATTCCTGCAGAGGCTGCAGTTCGATTTAGAGCTGGCCAAAGAGCTGATATATCTGGAAAATACGAATATCCTGAGCATGGTCAATATAGAAGAACTAAGTTAACCGATGATGAAGTGCACGAGATTTGCAAACTCTTTGTCGAGGGCAAACTTTCGAATGCCCAGATTGGAAAACAGTTTGGTTATAGTCCTGAGACCATACGAGACATTCGTGAGAGACGCACCTGGAGAGATCTTAGCTCTCAGTATGAGTTCTCTTCGGATAATCCTACGACCAGAAAATCGGTTAAAGGTATTCATCATGCGGCAACCATATCCGAGGAAGATGTGGTTCGCATATACGACATGCTCCATAGAGGTATTCCTCCAAAGGAAGTTTCACTTCTAACTGGAATATCCTATTTTATCGTAAAGAAAATCCGGTACAAGGTACGCTGGCGAGAGCTAACGGATAGGCTCGACGCTCAGTACGCAAATGGTGAGAAAGGTTCAACGACTATCGAAACCGTAGCCCAGGAGAAAGATCTGGGTGAGTAAGGGAGTAGAGTAGGGGAAACCCGAAGTGGGAAGCGCCTCCAGTTTGGTAGCAGAGCTGGAGGTGAAGATATAGTCTGTCCTCCTCGGAGACCTGGAGGGTAAAATGGATGGAAATTCTAAGAACATTGCGCTCAAATATCGATATCTGGATCCGAGCATGGTCGGTGTGCTCGATCTAAACGTTTCATCCAATAGTGATATTGGCATGTCCGGTTCATTCGTGCCGTGGGCTAAGCTCTATGATGGGTTTTTCTTTACCCCAGAGCATCAGCCATGTGCAAATAGGTTTAATATGGAGAAGTCTCTCCAGGATGAAGATGGTTTTCGTAGGTTTACCATTCCCTTGGATAGCTTCGAAAACTACATCAAGCTTCTAAATAACGGGGATAAGTTTAAAGATCTTCTCAAACCTGAGAAGATCGAAATCGTAGAGAAGACGCCGGAGGAACTTGCACGCAAATCCCGGCGTCAAAGAATTGACTACCAGGAAGAATCCATCGAAGAAGAAGCCACCAGGCCAGATGAAGAAGCTATAGAGAGTGAGGAAGAAGTTGAAAATGGATCAGAGTAATAGGCATCTGCCCAGGATCATTGCCATCGAGGGTTTGGATGGTACCGGAAAAGAGTCCGTTAGTAAGAAGCTTATGGAGCTCCTTTACAATAAAGGTTTCGAGGCTAAAGTAATCTCCTTTCCTCGCTATGACACGCACGTAGGACAGGTCATAGATGAGTATCAGAAAGGATATTTTAGCGATCCTACCACTACAGATCCCTTTATTGCAGGGGCTCTGTACACATTCGATAGACGAGAATACTTTAAAAGACTTAGCACCGAATCTGGTTTTATCTATTCCCACGGTGTTGAAATCCAAGATTTGAACTGGTTTAGGCGCCTTGATTTCCTTATCATGGACAGGAGCTACTTTTCCAACTATCTCTACCAGGGTCCCAAGTTCAATGTGGAGGTAACCGGAAACTATTCCAGACTTCTAGACTGGATGAGAATCAACTATTATGCCGAGATCGAAGCAAACACTGTGCTGAAAGAATCGCTTTTTAAGGTCTATTTCCTCGAGGTATCCGAGGAGCACCGTCAGGAACAGATCAAGAATAGGAAGGAACTCGATCTGAATGAGTCTAATCTGAACTATCAGAAAGCTCTTCGAGAGTTCTTCTACTTTTCCCGGTCCTATGATTTCTGGAAGGGACTCCGAAGCACCGACTATCCCTGGGTATCCTACGATCTTCTTCAAAACCTTGAAGAGTTTTACTATCGTAAGGTAATGCGCATCGAATCTGTTTTTACCCAGGATAGAGCAAAGATTCCGGAAGCGGTTAGCGCCACGGGAACCAAGATTTTGAACGATCTCTTGAAAAACGTCGAATCTTCAGATGTGACCAATCCTAATCTGGAGGTAGATTGAGATGGACTATGAGGATCTCTATGAGATAGACTTTCATAATCACCCTAAGAAATCCGAAAAGGAACTCTTTGCACAGTATCCTCCAGACCTCCTTCTCATTATCGAGCAGGTTCTTTCATCCAAGAAGACATTTCAGATGATCTTCCAGGACCTTATCGATATGATGAAATATGGGTTTGAGAGAGATGAGGTGCGCCATCGGATCATCTACTATAAATTCCACAAGAATGACACTATCAGTAGATCAATGCAGCTAAACCATTTCATCGCCAATCTCATCTTTTGGCAACCTCTGATCACCGTTGATGCTGTTGGACTCTTGGACGAGACCTGGATCTTCAATCTGTCTAGGTTTAATTCGAAGACACTCATGAGCTATATCAACGATAAGATCCTTCCGATCTATGATACGGACTATGCCACTAAGAATGCCATGGTCGATGATCTGTATAACTACATCATTTCCATTTCACATGCATTCTGTCTTCTCATGGGAATGGGAATCAGTCTCTATGATCTCCATCAGTTGGAACTTAGAGACCCAACGGTTTCTCATCTCATGAGAGATGGAGTTGATGAGAGTCTTGAACCGCACGAGATAGAGAATATTCTAAATGAACGAAACAAGGAGCTCATTGATCACCTGGTTAACGACCCTCTTGGGAATGACTACAAGCCATTCTTTGCAAGTGGAACTGGGCTAAAAGAGGCCCAGTTTAGGGAATATATTGTAAGGATTGGCTTTAAGGCGGATATCAACGGCAATACGGTTCCGGTTCTCATCAACAACAATTTTCTTCTTCACGGTCTTACAAAACCATCGTTCGTATATCTCAATGCACTGAGTGGACGGAAAGCCCTAATTCTCACTAAGCTAAATTGCTTGGCTGCCTAGAGTTGTGAGACACTAGGCGAAACGACGTGAACTGCTGGAAACTCTTGTAGGTCACCCGTACCAAATTAGACTAGCGATATTCTAATGGCAAGGAGTAACGTCCGAGGTATGGTAATAATCGGGTGAATAGAGACAATCAGCAGCCAAGCTTCTATATCACATATAGAAGAAGGTTCAGAGACTATCGAAAGGGTATCTATGGAGAAAGACCATAGAGAGTAACCGAGTAGAGTAGGGTCTAGATAGATCCGAAGTGCGTCGCTCTCTCAATGTGGTAATAGTGTTGAGAGATGAAGATATAGTCCATCTTTTATATTTAACTAGGCTTACAGGCATTAAACAGGTATATCTTTTAATGAGGCTAAAGCAATTTCCAATATCCCAGTTTTTCGGAGGATAGTCATGTACGAAAGTTACAGAGATGTAGTAGATGCCCCTCAGCAAATCATTCCCATTGACATGATCGATCTCTGGAAGCGCTACACGATCAACATCCGTACCGGATGCGTGTACGATCTAACCACGGGAGAGTACGTACTACCCTACCATGGAGATGACCAGGAACTCTACGTTGACCTCGAATCCGAGGAAAATGGAAAGGTCACCTGTCAACTCTCTACCCTCATCCTTAAGATGATCTATGGTAGAACCGATTCTGGTGCCATGGATCCGTGCACGGAATTTCCATGCAATACTGGATCTATCGCTCCGGAAGTTTTGGACTATTATAAACGTACTGATCATCTCGAGATCAATGGTCTAATCTATAGACGCTGGAGAAACACACTGTACTATGTTAATGAGTATGGATCGGTGTTTAGTGTCAAGATGGGGCAATGGCTCAGGATCAGTTACAACGAAAAAGGTTATGCCATAGTAGGGATGAAAAATCTTGAAGATGGTGTATCTAAAGTTAAAAAGGTTCATCGTATCGTCTGGGAAGCGTTCAACGGTACTATTCCAGAAAATCTCGAAATTGATCACATTGATGGCAGACGCTATCACAATGATCTGAAAAATCTCCAACTCCTCAGCCATATGGATAATCTCTTAAAGAAGAACCCCACTCACTACATCAATCTAACTAAAGAAGACCTTAAAAACATGTGCGAAATGTTCCGCAATCACGTATCAACTGCTGATGTAGCAAAGATCTATGGTATCACGAAACTCTATACCTGGAAGATTAAAACCGGACGTCTCTATGAGACCGTGACTAAAAAATTCGGTTATGATCCTTCAGAAGTATCACGAGATCGTATGTTTAATCCGGATCAGATTCGTGAAATCAGACGCCGTTACAAGGGTGGAGAACCTACCACTAAGCTTGCGGAGGAATATGATGTTCATAGGAACACCATTATTCAAATCTGCAATTATACAACCTATCAAGATGTAGTGTAATATTTAATGAAAGTGTCTGTAGTTTAGCCTCGCTACAGACACTTTCTGTAAAAATTACGAACATTTTACTAAAAAAGTCCTAGTTAAACATAAAAGAAAGAAGCATGGGCAAACCTGGGAGCTTCTCTAAAAAGCTAGCAAACTCGACAATATCTGTTACACTCAGAGATGACTATGAGATGTGCGATAGCATTCATGGAATTGACTATACGATCAAAGATGATCAGTTCCTATCGATGTTAAACGGAAGGTACTATTACGATAATAATGGAGAGATGAAACTTCTGGATGAAAGAAAAGATAAGCATCTAGTTGGCAAGACTCTGAGATTTAGATCTCCCATTACCTGTAATAGTAAGGAAGGTATCTGTAAATACTGCTATGGTCACATGTTTGACATTAACCAGAGCATGTTTAGTGCTGGTACACTGGCATCGCTTAAGATTACCGAACCCATTGGTCAGGGAATACTCAGTTCCAAGCATAGTCAGAGTACAAGTTCTTCCGAACTGCAGTTTACCGAGGGATACGATGATGTGTTTGAAACAACCAGTTCTGTGGTGAGTCTCCGAGAAGAGTCAAGCCTGGATGCAAACATGTACATCAAACTCGGAGAAGTATCCGTTGAAGAATCTGATGACTCTGAGACCTACTACATCCAGTGCTTTGACCTGGTTGACGAAAAGGGAAATCTGGTCAGGCACATTGAAGAGGCATCTGGAGCAAGATTGTATCTGAATGAAAAGCTTCTTCAGATGTATAAAAATAAGCTTAGATCAAGATCTGCAGATCCCCTATTCAGTCTTGAAGATCTTGATGATGCGGATTCTCTGTTTACCATTGAAGTGAAAAATAAAGAACTTACCGAACCCCTGAAGGTATTTACCAAGATACTCAACAGTAAAGATCATGGAGGGGTGATTGGTCTCAGTGAGCTAGCTCAGCTCTTTGCTGAAAAGCTTCTCCAAATGAACATCAGGTATGAGTTCGTACATGCTGAAATGATCCTTCGATCACTGATCCGTAAGAGGACCAATAATCTCGAAGTACCAGACTTTTCCGCGGCAGGAAATCCGGAAGACTATCAGGTTCTAAAACTAGATGATGCTCTTTTCCACAATCCCAGTGTACTGGTTGGAATGTCCTATGGCTATCTGAGAAGGGCGCTCATGTCTCCAGAGCTCTATCAGAAAACCGCTCCTGGGCCCTTCGATTCTCTTGCAGTCAGTGCACTTAGCGAATATCTCTAATAACCATAATAGAGGGATGACCATGGTCATCCCTCTATTATTTTTTTTTCATTTTTTAATCATACGGACACCATACGTGGTGGCGGAGATGGTGGTGGAGGCATAGCCAAGGTTGGCCACATAAGCGAATCTCTCCGAAGTCACGATATTATATAGCTTTATGTATATCAAGATTAGTCATAGGAATAAAAAATATGGGAGCGTCTAAAAAGACGCTCCCATATCTGGTTTGGTTAGCGATTGACGGTCGGATCCAGCTGAGTGACACTCTGGAGAGTGGTCCCATCAGCCATGTTGCCGGTGAAGGTATGATACTCACCGCGACCCTGGCCATAGGTGTAGGTGCCCACGTTATCGGTGGAGGCGCCCATATAGCCATTGGACTGGCCATTGCCATAGTTGTATTCAGGAGTGAAGTCGAGATAGTTCCAGTTGACCTTGGAGTTCTGGGTATACCAGATACCAATGTCGTTGATCGCAGGAGACTCGTACTTCTCGGAGACGAACTCCAGATCCATCTGGACTTCGCCACGGTTGCCGGACTCATAGTTCAGATGATCCTTGGGAACCCGCCTGGGGAAGCAGTGTGCAAACATGCACGCATACTCCAGAGCCAGACCGGTGGGATCATAGGTCGTATAGATGAATTCGGCGGTATGGTTGATCTCACCATAGGGAAGACCATTGGCGGTATCGCCATTGAAGTACTTCTCGATGAGGCCATGGTAGTGAGCGATACCAGAACGGGGGTCCCGAACACCGGTGACCCAGGTATCAAGGTACTCACGAATCGGGGAACCGGCCAGTTCATAGACGCTGATGGTAACCGACTCGGTGTTATCACGAGCCAGCTGCACGGTCTGGAAGTTCTGACCAGCGAAGCCACCCTCAAAGGTGGTGAAGTCCACGTCGATGTCGGCGATGCCGGACACGGCCTTGTAGCCGGTCTCCAGATAGGTCTTGAAGGCCTTGGTCATCTGGCTGTCCAGCTTGTTCATGAACGTGGGGGGCTTATGCAGGAAAATCCGGGACACGCCACGGATATAGGGAGTGAACTTGTCGAGGTTCTGGTGGGTGACATCAATGCCACCAAGGAAGTAAGAGAAGTTCTCAAACGTCTTGGTGTTTTTGAGCACCTTACCGGCGTTAGCGCCGATATTGCTACTCTGAATGGTCCGCAGAGGGCTCGTAGTAGCATTCTTGGTTACACTAGCCATTCTATCTTACCTCCTTTCCGATTACTCAGAATCCCGGTTGACGTCGATCTCGATGATGACAGTCTTAACCAGATCCTTGTGAACGAGCTCGATATAGAGATGCAGGATGCTGCGCTCAGCTTCCCACTGGCTGTGGTCAAACCGACCACTGATACGACGGACCTGAGTCTTGTCGTACTTGGTGGTGATGACCTGTAGGTCTTGGTTGAAGCGGGCAATGTCTTCGGGCTCCATGAAATCATACTCGTAGTTTGCAACGAGACGCTCGGCATCACGCTTCACATCGAGCACGACGAGCACGTTATTGAGCTCGGTCATGGCAGAAAGTTTGCCCTGGGTGGTGTTCTGCATGGAACGAACCACCTGCTGATTCTGATTGTACTTGGCGATGTTCAGCTTGAGATCGGCAAGATCATCCATCTGATCCGCATCAATGGACTCGTCAAACAGAGGATAGACAGAGCCATCAATGATCCCGCTGATAATGCCAAACTTGTTGCCGGCCATGGGACGATGCTTGCCGCCCCAGGAAGCAATGTGCTGCAGATAGGAGCTGACCATCCAGGCAGTGGAGGTCACGGTGACCGTCTTATGCCCGTAGGGATCAACAACGCGCATGCAGTAGGGCTCAACGTCAAGCAGGTAGTTGTCGAAGAGACCGGCAATGTTGGCCTCGTAATAGGCCTGCACCATATCCTTGGTCAGGATGCCGGTGCCGAAGTCGAAGACACCAACACAGTCCCCACGGTCAATGACCAGCTGCGCAATGGCAGCCTTGACCGTCACAGGATAATTGGCGTCGAAGATGAACGTGGTGGGGAAACGGAACCGGGACTTGATGAGGGGATCGATATCGCCCTCAAAGGCGTCCAGGTACAGGGCATCGAGAGCGGCCTGGCGAACGGTGGGATCCACATCGGCACCGATGGAACCGTCGGAGCCGCCCATCAGGGCGATGCCGGATACAGCACCCAGGTCAACGGCGACTTCGCCGGCAGCCGGAGTGACGGTAGCGGCGGGATCAATGACGTAGCCATCGATGGTACCGTCGCGGGTATACTTGTCCAAACCCAGAAGGACGTCGAAATCATCCAGGGTGAAGGACGTATCGGGATCGATCTGCTCAACATAGTAGTTGTAGATCGTCTCGAAGCTTTCGGGATAGGAGACCGCAGCCAGAATCTCGGAGCCGTCGGTGTCGTCGTTGATGACATCATCGAAGAACAGAGACTTGCTACCGTCGGTGGAACCGTCGATGAAGGTCACGGACTTGGACTCGGCGAGGGTTAGAACGGTCTCGTTCCGATAGATCTCGAAACTGTAGTTCTTGTAATCATTGGTCTTATCAGACCCACGATCGTTGGCAATGCGGAAGCGAATGTTCTGACCGTAGACGCCTTTGCCACGATAGGCAACGGTGAAAAGCTTCACGGAGTAGTAGCCGTCGGCATCGGGCTCATCGCTGTCAACCTCAACGGCTTCAGCCAGGTCGGTTAGAGAAATCAGGCCATAGGTGGGAGTCGTGCCATCGGTCTCGGTACCAGCATTCACCAGCTCATTGTCAGTGGCGGTGGCAGCCAGGTAGGCGTCACCGTCGGCACCCTTAACAACGAAGCGCACATGGAGCTTGTCGTCTTCCTCGTCAACCTTGTACTTGGCGATCAGGGTAGCACTGGAATAGCTGGCGTCGGCGGGGGTAACACGAAGGCAATGGACCATAGCCCCAGCGCCAGTAGCCGCACGAGCGGCAAAATAGGCGTTCAGAAGAGGCTGACCATAGACCGAGAAGGGCCCAATACCGAATTCAGTCATGAACTGATTCAGGCCATGGTCGATCGTGATGACCTTATTGTCTCTGCCCTTAGGAGAAGCAAAAACACACATGACAGCAGTGATATCGCCACCGCCAGTAGGCACATAGGTGGAGACTTCACTGTTATCATTAATATGCGTTTCGATCTTCGGCCTAAACAGACTTCCGCTCGGGACGATCTGATAGGGTTTCGGCATATTTGATGTCCTCCTTTATGAGAATCGATGTTATCTATAATATAATATTTATATCCTTGTTAAACACCTGGAATGCGGAGATCTCGACATTCTAGTATGAGAAATATAAAAGGGTGAGCGTGATGCTCACCCTTTTATATTTTTTAGATCGTAATAAGCTTTTCGATCGGAGAAGGTTCCTGAGGCAGGTCTTCTTTGGTCATAATTAGCGATGTGGTAAGTTTCTCCGCAAATCTCTCAAATGACATTGACGACATGACCGAAGAATATGCGGACACCTGGTTCATTGAAAGCATTGTGTAATCATGAGGATCAACTTTTTCTTTACCAGCAACCATTCTAAACTGAGTGTTTACATCTCCAGACGATCTACACATCTTAGCGATAATTGCCTGCATGAGAACCGGAGGAATTCCGGGATTAATCCCATTGATCTGAAAACTTTTTAGCCAGTTGAAATAGATCTCGTCATAGGTAAGAGATTTTGGAATCTTTCCCGACATGATCAGCTTCGTAAACATTTCGGTGTTAACGTACGACTTCTTTGATGCAGATTCCATCAGAATATCCGAATGATTGTATAGATAGACCCGATAGACATCCGTTTGACCATTGATGGTCAATGTCATTTTTGTCATACCACCGGTTGGAACGGTCTCGATTTTATTAGGATAGCTCAGCGTTCGTACAGGTGTTTTCTCTCGGATCTCTGGGGTTATCTCATCGACATCGTAGAATCGCATGTAAAAAATTCCGATAGAGGTTACTGACTCTCCGGTATCATATGCAAGGGATGAATTTGTTGGATCATCCGTTGGTCTATCAAAGATTTCATCGGGTATATATGCTTCTGCAAGTTGGCTGTTAATGTAGATGTATTTTCCATCATTACTGAGTTCGTTGGCCATTGGTTTCACTCCTTTATATAGGAATATCCATAATTAGAGAAGTGTTAAAAGGTACTAGGTAACTGATACCTAGTACCTTTATTAGTATTCAAGCGAAACTGGCCGAAGTTTAAAAAGTATTAGTCGGTGTCTTCAAGAAGTTCCCAATCATGGGGATTTTCCATAGGTCTAGTTAGACCACAGTCACAGTCGTCCGAGATCACGTGCCAGTTTTTAGAAGGATATCTGTCTTCAACTTCTTCCGTGAGAGTTTCTGTAATCTTTTCATAGAAAAGATCCAGATATTCCTGGATTGACCAGTCGGGAATATCATAGATTCCGTTGTACATGTCGGTGAAATCCAGAACCAGAATCTTTCCATAGGAATCCGTACCATTGTTTTTTCCATGTTTTAGCATGTGTGCGAGAAAGTTTGTGAAAATGATCACAAGTTCAGCACAATCGTCAAGAGACTCCCTCAGATGATACATGAACTTTGCGATCGTGTTCTCAGAGAACTGTCTACAGAGATCCTTAATTGCTCTGGTTTTACAACCCTCGAGAAGAAGCTTCGTTTCCTCGCGAAGACTTTTGGAAACTTCCTTACGATGCGATCTCAACCAGGGAACTATCTTCTGACCAAGGTAGTCGATAATCTCCTTACTACCGGTTAGACGATATTCAAACGTCTTCAAAATCAGTTCTCCGGTTTTCTTTTCACGATCATAGAACGGTTCAGAATTCGGCTTGACAAACGATCCAAGCCGTCGTTTAAGAATGGTGATCATCTGCTGAGTCATATAGGTTGTAGAATCAACCTCATCCTTATGCTCTTCGATGATTGCCAATAGTTTAGCGGCAATTTCTTCAAGCCGGCCGATGTTCTTTTCATATTCGGTATTGAATTCGTCCCGGGTATCCACACCCATTGACTCAAAAATGTTAGCTTCTGCAATGGAATTGGAAAGCTTCTTGTCGGCATCATCAGCTACGCTAAGACTATTTAGGCTCTCTTTACAGAGTTTCCATTGACGAATGGTTTCATCAACGCTACGTTTTAGAGAGCTCGCCTCAAGGAGCGTTAGGTCATTGAGCGAATTGATGTATTCTGCAAATTCTTCATCGGTAATGTCAATGTCCGGTAGCTTTTCTTCTTCGGGCAGTCTAATCTCTTCTGCCATCGTTATTTTCCTCCTGGTAATTATTTGGAGTCAACGTCAGATTCAATGTCCACATAGGATTCGGATGCGGGTTCTTCAGTTTCCGTCGGAATTTCCTCATCGATGGTGACAATGACATCGTTTTCTGGTAGATAACCGCGTTCTTTGATTCTGAATGCAAGTTCGATCGCAACCTTAGAACGCAGTTCAAGATTCTGTTTATAGATATCTGCAATGGTCCGTGTAAAGTCGCCGGTGATAATACCACGCTCTACACAACCATGGATAATCGTAGCAGGTGTGTACTTATCGTTAATATAGTCAAAAAGAGTCTCATTATCTATGAGAGTAAACGCATAGTCCGTAGCGTCAAATAAGGAAGAAAGAATTGTAGCATAGACAGGAGACATGGTTCGATGATTTGTTAGGGAACTTACGTCTCGTTTGAGTACTACATCTTTAAATGCATCGTAGAGCTCATTGCTATTTTTTGCAATGTAATTATTAAGTACCGCAAGGATAACATAGAAGAAATCGATCACGAAGAATCGATAGAGAGCCATGGTCATAGCCGGCAGATCACCAAATTGACTCTCAAGCCAGTCATTATCGAGATCGAAGTTAAACTTCACTTCAATGAACTGTATTACAGATCTGCAGATATTCTGGAATCTCATGCGAATCTGATCGATATCATCTTCTTCACTATCCTTTATTTCCATGGCTTTCTTGTATGATAGATAGAGAGGCTCAAGATGGTTGATCGGAATTTTGATATAGCTATCATCATGGATGATCTGATCCTTGAAAAGGCTGATTATCGTGGGTTCATCGAAATCATCAAGGATATTAGCTACCTCTTGAAGGGTATCGGGATTCACGTATGCCATGATACAACCTCACAATTTTCATAGAATTCTCTCCTTTTTTACATGTATTAATGGGTTTGTCTTCGCTTTATTATCCTAGATGTCAAGCTTAAAATACAAAAATCCACAATTTTCCGAGAACAATATCGTAAACGGATGCCGAGACGGAGCTCGGTCATCCCTATTTTTTATCTCCTCCGGTTAAAAACCGGAGTTTATATAGATGAACGTCGTTCGATTGTGTATTCATTTACTGTACCATAGCATGCAATGGTATAGACTTGGACAAACGAAAGAAAGGATGTTGATCTTACGAAAACTCTGATAAAGAAGATTCTCATATGGATTGTCGCTCTGATCATAACCTTCTGTCTCTTTATTTTGATTAAAATGCAGGCCGTTAGTGCAATGGACATTGGTTGTGAATTTGAAACAGAGCTCAACTGGACATCCAATGATGTGAGAAACGAAACCCCAAAACTAATTGAAGATAGAACCAGACATCTCAAGCGACTATTTTTACAAACCTGCTTCGAATCCGATGAGTCTGATGAAAAAGTTGATTCTAGCATTGTACCGGAAGAGCCTACCGAATTTTTACAACCCGGTCAATATCGGACAAAAAAGCAGAATCAGTATCATGAAATAGCTGAAATGGCCAGAGCCGCAGGTCTTCCTGAAGATTCTCCGATCATTCAGGAAGCGAAGCGACTCTGGGAACAGGAACAGACCGATCTCAATATTCTAGCAAAGGTCGGATTTTTTGAAGCCGGATTTTGTGAGTGGGAACAACTTCTTGATACCATAGCGGTTGTCAAAAATCGTGTTGACTCTCCATACTGGCCAAACACGGTATACGATGTCGTGGTTGCTCCTCTACAATATCTGGAGCGCTACACCCATGATTTTGAAATGGTGTCGGCGAGAGCATATGCTGCAGCTGTGATCATCATGGATGAGGTCTATACCATACCTAAGAACGTTGTATTTCAGGCAAACTTTCCACAGGGGAGTGGATCCTGGAAAATAACAGAGTGTAATATCGGTAGTTTTCATTCTACCACATGGTTCGGATACGATCTGGCTAGCAGAGAGTATCCGCAGGAAGACTAGTACGAAATAGGTAGGAGCGAGAAGAATCTCGCTCCTACCTATATTTTAGTTTTTCTTTTTGTCCTTTAGACGCTGCTCATCCTTGAAATGGATTTCAAGCATCTTCAGACACACATCATAGACCCTCTTTAGTGTAATATATCTCTTGAGAAGTTCTTCATATTCCATCTCGGCGATATTCACCGTAAGGGTTTTATAGATATAGTTCTTACAGTTTCGTAGATGTCCGAGGACAGCATTTGCAACCTTTATCGAAGGAAGATCGTTCAGATTACCGAGAGATGTGGTTATCATGTCAATGTTGCCACATACGATCGTATAGAGCTGAGCAAGGTTATCCCTAACCGTATTCTTTTTCGTAAAGGTTGGATCATTGCTATTATCAACCTGCGTTTGAGGCTGTTCATCCTGCGGAGATTCCTGAAGATTCGGATCATTGGACTGGGATTCTTCCTGATCTTCTTCCAGTTGATCACCCTGCGCCCGATCTTCTCCAGTATCTGGCGCATCTGCATTCTGACCATCCTGATTATCCTGTTCTGGATTTCCGTTTGGATCGTCATCCTGAGTTTGGTTCTGATTGAAGATATCTGTGGTCTTTCCAAGATCTTCTTCTGGACCATTATCATCGGTAGTCAGGTTTCTACCACCGATTGCTGTTCTAACCTCAGCTTGAGCCTGCTGGGTAATATCATCGGCCTCCATTGCAATCATCATGGAGTCAAGAAAGTCGGCAAACGATCTGGGCATCTATTGTCACCTCTCAATATCACCATATCTCTTTCCACGAATAAGATTTTTCGCAGTTTCGAGATCTCTGGTGCTTGCCGCAAGATTGTATTGGATCTTATCTCTTGCTCTCTCCAGTTCACCCTTGGTGCGCATGAGAGCATATTTAGCTTGACGGTTTCCATCACCGCGGGCATCTTCGATTTTTTCTTCGATGAGTCTGATTTCCGTATCAAGCTCACCAAGAATAGCTCTACGCTGACGGTTTGTGCGTTTCTTATCCAAAGCTACAGTAGACACCAGGTAGATAAGACCGCCGATCTTACTGAAACTAAAGATGGCAGCCGTTCTAAGTGCCTGCTTTAGTAGACCCATGGGAGTCCAACGCTTTCCGCTAAGAATAGCTTCAGTTTTATCTCCTCCACCAAACGCGGTTTTTGCATCGGATACCATCTTATTGATCTGGGAGTCCAACGCAGATTCATTTCTTTTAAACTTATGGTAGGCATTATATATTTTCCTACTTGCGTCAGATACGCTGGTGGAAGATTTGCGATAACCCTTGGTGGATTGGCGGGCATCGATCTCATAGTCAGGTGTTTCCTCCTGATCATCGTCATCTTCCGCATCTTCTTCATCCAAATCTTTTTTCTTGGTTCTTTTTGGTGTTTCATTGAGTTGACGCTCTCGCTCTTCCAAAGCGCGCTCCCTCTCTTCGAGTTCACGTTCTTTACGAATTAGCCTCTTCTCACCACCTATAGATTCGGTTGCAATCGGTCCATCTTCTATGGTCAAACCGTTGAACCTATAGATCAGATTGCGAAATGCATCCTCGTCCGCATCCAGTTTTAACTTGGTAGAGCAATCGGGATTATCTTCACAGAACATCTGGAAAGCTTGATCCTGAAGAAGATATAGCTTTACGGATTTCAGGTAGTCTCCACTAAACCATCCAGAATCGCCCTTATTTGTAATGTAACTGGAGACAAGATTCTGGAGAGCTAGCTCAGCATTATCTGTTCCATGATAGTATTTGAGCAGGTGTTCGATGGTCAAAACCATCGTTCTTTCAATGACATCCTGTACGAGTCTTCCATCTTCTCCCATAGCCATTGCAAGATTGATCATATCTGAATCGAAATTCCAGATAAACGTGCCAACCTCTATACACGGGAGTTTAATCTCTTCACACCCACGCGTTGATTCGATGAACACTTTGAAGTTTGTAGATATCGATGTTTGCAACCAACCAAGTTCTGTTCTGGTCAGAGAATCTCCAAACTCATCTACGAGCTCATCCAGAAGAGAATCCTCTTCCTTTGTCATTTCAAGAACGATGCGTGTACGATTGATCGTTTTCACAAGAAGCCGACGATCTTCACCCTGGATTAGGTTGATAATGAACCGAATGAGACTTTCAATCGTTCTATGATGAAATCCGACAGATTGATGCATTTCTTCAATGATCTTTTGATAGGATTTCTCTTCTACAAACTTTGTGCACATCTCGTCGACATAGATGTCAAAATCGTCTGTTTCTCTTTCGGTTCCATCGTATTCAACATCGTCAAAATACCAGCCAATACGTCTGGCTAGTTCGAGTCTCTGTCTACGATTTAACTTTGCTAGATAGTCCAGAGGGTTGTCTGTGGAAATGAAAATATAGAGAATAAAGTCGGAGCTGGGCTCCATGATAATGGAATCGCACTCACGCACAAATCGATTTGCCAGTTGAGTAAGTAGGCTCATTCCATTACTGGCTTCAGACTGTGCTGTATAAATTGCCCAGGAAAGACTGTTGACAAGGGGCTCAATTCCACCATCAAGAGGAAGTTTCTCGATAAGAGGACGATAGCTATCTGCAAGCGCTTCAAAGTTTCCGGTGTGGACAGCAGCGTTACAATTACTTGCAAGTCCATTCATAGATTTAACAAGTTCCAGAGCAGATAGTAAAATCCTATATTTATTTAGAATCAATCTTTATACACCATCCTTCATATGGATTGATTGTTAGTATTAAGGGGTTTGTTGAACTCCCTAAATATAGTGAACTGGAACAATTTTCTTAATACGAACATCGAATGAATCCAAGAAAGGATGTGTTATTATGCCTATCGACATGTACGATGACAGATATAATGACTACTACGTGGTTTGTGAACAAACCACTCCTCAAAATTCGAAGATCGAAATTCTTGATGATGGAAAGAAGGACGGTCTTGATTTTCTGAGATTCCACGCATGCCTCCAAGATTTCTACGATTTTAATCGTAATCGTAGACTATGGAAGGCTGATCATATCAGAACCATGTCTGAAGATAAGCCTGTGCAGGAGCTTATCCGTAGGGGGAGCTTCGTTGGCGAAGCTGGTCACCCTGTTCCCATGGATGGCAAGGTTACTCTCGAGAGAATTCTTTCCATCGATCCAATGAGAACCTCCCACAGGATCATCTCTCTCAACTGGGTCAATTCCAATGAGCTACACGGTGTCGTTGAGACCCTAGATGATGAGAATGGGCCTGGGCATAAGATGAAGAGGTCGATTATGCAGGGAATAGAACCAGCCTTTTCGCTCAGATCTCTAGTCCCCCAGCGTAAGAATGCGGATGGCTCTACTCTGGTGCTTGGACCCGGGAGAATGGTCTGTTATGACTGGGTGTATCTTCCTTCCCATGAAAAGGCCTATGTTGATACCGAGCTTCCGATCAAAAACATCATTTCGAAGCCCCAGTTCCAGACCGTAATGGAAGGATACTGCGACTTTGTTCTGGAAAATTCTGATAAGGTGAGGCGAATTGTGGAAGACTATGATGTTGCCTTTGAGAGCGCAACGTTGGATCCCAAGTTCAATGCCCTCACGATTGGTTCGAAGGAGGGGCGCATCATTGTCGCTCCCGAGACCAAGTATCGGAGAGAATTCCAGGATCTTCTTTCTCAGTTTTAAAAAATAGATAGGATAGAGATAAGTGTCAAACTTATCTCTATCCTATCTTTTATTGATATATTTTTAATGTGAAACTCTTAGATATTGGAGGGAGCACGCTATGGCAATCATGTTAAAGATCAACATCCCTAGGGGTGTTGACTACGATTCTCTCATGGATCATCTCCAACAAGCTCTTGTGAACACCGGCCTTCTTGAGGAAGACTACGTTGGCATTTCCGATGAGTTTAGGGATGATCATCAGCTCTGCATTATCATCGGAAGCAATCTTACCCAGAATCCCAGACTCGCGTCCATGGAGCTGAATATCAATCTGAATGCTCCAAGAAGTTTTCGAACCCTTGAAGAGACTGCAAAAAGAGTTTCCGACTCTATGATGTACGGAGCGACTACCGCAGATATCAGTGAAGAGCTAAAGAGAGAGGCCGCAAGAAATTTTCAAACCCTTGAAGAGATCGCAAAAAGAATTCCCATCTCTATGATGTATGGAGCGACTGGCGCAGATGTCAATGAAGACCTAAAGAGATGGATCAGCGAATTTGGTTCCGATCTTACCCGGACAAAGAATCGTCTCATAAAAGATTCGGCCTCTAAATTTGCTGATTTCCTAAAGGCTATCTCTGAAGATGCTGATACGAAAGATGCTGCTGATGATACCGATTCTAAGGAAGAGAAAAACTCTTTCGAGAAGCGTTTCACTGCAGAAGACGACTAGAAGGCATGTTATGGTAAACATCGTAATCGAATGCCCGGAGGGAATGGATCCCTATTTTCTTCGGGACAGCGTCTGCAATGCGCTGGCTGGCAATCGTGGTTTCATTGAAAGTGACATCGTTGTTTGTGATCCTACAGTTCCTGAATTAACGGGGGTTAAGCAATATAAACTTCCAAACCCCAATCTGCATATCTCTCTTGGTGATGATGCCGACAAAAATCCTCTGGAATGTAATCTTGTGGTGCAGCTTATGTCCATTGAGACTCCTCAGCATAACTAACCGCTATGATCACATTCACAACTCGTTTCCCTAACCTAGAGAGTTTCAAGATAGCTCGTAACCATGTGATAGATCATCTCATCGAATCTGGAGCACTGTCTGGCCATGATCCTCTTCTATGTGAAAAAATTGTTGCAACTGAGCAACTTAGTGAAAAGGTGGTTCTCTGGATTAGTATGATGGATTTCTGCATATCTATTCGAATTGGAGATTCGTTAGGCTCTGGTAAAAATCTTGAATTCGATAGCACTATTGAAAATATAGTAGAAATCGGCTCCACTTTTATCGCGTGCTGCGGAGATATCATGCTATTGAAACTGTAAAATATAGGACGTGTGGTTCATTCCACACGTCCTATATTTTTTGTACTCACTTCTTAGATTCCGCTTCAGCGATCTGCTGATCCATCTTCTCGGTGATGGACCTACCGGCAGCGCTGTTCATGCTGGCGGCCTTATTGCGAGCGTTCTTGATAATGCGCCTGGTCTCGGACTTGGCCTTGGACTGGTACTTCACATAGATCTTTTCACGGACCTCGAGAAGTAGATCGCGATACTTACGATACTTGGTATACAGAGCATCGTTGTTGATCATTGCCAGACGAATGGCAGTACGCCGACAGATACGATTAAAATTCGCAGTCTTCCAGTCGTTTACCTGAATCTTCTTCACCACTTCGGTGGCAATGTTTTCGTCGCTAAGTAGTCCATATAGTGCCATCTCGGTGCCGGCAGACTCCAGAAGAGCAGCAAACTCCTCATCAGAGGCACAGGCGCTCCGAAGAGCATTCATTACGATCTCGGATTCAACCGCAGGGTTGCCGATCACGCTGGTATCCATAGGAGAGAAGTTCTTGATATCTTCCATGATTCCCATGATATGAAAACCTCCATAAACTAGAATAACGTAGATTAGATAAATATTAAACGCTTGTTTTAAGCTATGAAAACCGTATGATTTGATTTTTGTATTGATATATTTTTATTATGAGATGGAATGGTTAAAGGTGGAATCACAATACACTGGAGTGATTGAAACGACGAATATCTTTAACTATAGCAAGAATTCCAATTCGGACAAAAGAAACGGACCTGGAAGTATATCCAGGTCCGCATTCATGAGGCGGCTCACCGCTTCCGAGCTAAAGATGCCGCCGTTGGAGATAGGTCAGAAAAAGGCCGCTGAAAATGTAAAGCTGCTTTCAATGACCGAATCTCGGGATGGTAGGATACTCACTGTCGTGATCGAACGATATTGATACCCTACTATCATACTGTTTAGCATACTCAAAAATAACGCGTATTTTATCGTCTCAGCCTATAAGCGTCATAAGTTCTACAGGCGCTTCCATTCTGTCTCAAAAATAAATTTGAAGGAGAAAAACCAACCATGAAATCCATCAAAGAAACCATCATTTTCGGCCTCATCATTATCAGCATTTGTATGCTCGGCACCATTTACGCTATCGTCGAGCAGAAGCCCACTCAGCAGGAACCTGAAACCGTTATCATGGAAGCTCCCGTTGAAACTCCCGTTGAAACCTCTACTTCCAGCATTGAGCCCTCTGATATTTCCAAGAAAGAAACGTTTATCAGCCTCACAGATTCCGAGATTCAGAACATGATCAAAACTTCCAGAGCCGCTGATGAGGCAGCCCGTGAAGAGTACCAGGCACTCCTTAATACGGGATATGTTCGACCCTGGAATCAGCCCGAAGAATCCGAAATAAGCATCGAACCTATCGAACCTGAAGAAGAAATTATTGAAGAACCTGTCATCACTCCTGCTCCGGCTCCTGTGCTCAAATCCAGCTACAACTCCAAAGATGAAAAATGGGATGATTTGTATAACTTCTTTTCTGACTGGAATGGAGATATAAGTAAGCTGGAATATTACGGGAATAAATACATCACAGGATATGATGCTTGCTACAGCTGCTGCGGGAAGACCATCGACGACCCTAACTATGGAGTTACGGCAAGTCAGTCCCACGTCAAGATGGGGAGAACCTGTGCCGTTAATGGCCTCACGTTCGGAACTGTTCTTTACATAGAAGGAATCGGGGTTCGAATCGTCGAGGACAGAGGCGGTATGAAGAACGGGAATATTGATGTCTACTGTGATACTCACGCTCAGTGTTATGAGATCACGGGAACCTATGACGTCTACATCCTCTGGAGCCCGGATTGGGTCTAATCCGGGTTCAGAAGACCGGGAGAGGTATTTTCACCTCTCCCGGTCATGTTTTCTTTTTTGGTGTATTTCATATTCTATTGATGTATTTTTTAGTTAATATAAATATTCCCATAGACCATATCAGATCCGTGAAGCATAAAATGTGGAGATCTAAATACTATACCAAGGAGGTATTTAGAAATGGGAAGAACTATTGATCCGAACATTCATCTCGGAGAACGCTATTGTAGACTGGTGATCAAAGAATACGATCACAAGGATCAGTTTGGTAGGTACATCTATAAATGTCAGTGCGACTGCGGTAATACTGCTATAGTTGCCTACACAAGCATGCGCATCGGCCATACCACATCCTGCGGCTGTCTGCAGTCTAATAAGGTTTCCCAGAAAGATCTTTCGCACATTGGAGAAACCTGGGGAAGAATGACAATCATCGCATTTGACCACACCGATAGGGCCTATAACAAATGGTATCGGGCTCGTTGCCGGTGCGGAAACGAAAAGGTTGTAACCTATGGTAGCCTGAAACATGGTCAGGTTATTAGCTGTGGATGCTACAGTAAAGAGGTTCACACCAAGCACGGTATGTCTCATGATCGTATCTATGTGATCTGGAAAAATATGAACGACCGTTGCTACGATAAAAACCATAAATCTTATTCTAGTTACGGTGGTAGAGGTATTGAAGTCTGTGATCAGTGGAAAGATCCTATCGACGGATTGAAAAGATTTCAAGAGTGGGCTATGACTCATGGTTATGCTGAAGATCTTTCCATTGACCGCATCGACAACGATGGGAACTATGAACCTGCTAATTGCCGTTGGGTAGATAAGATTGTCCAAATGAATAATAAATCTTCTAACGTCTACGTTGCCTATCTGCTTAATAAAGATTCAGATCCTCCCTACCTAGTCTATACCTATGCAGAATGGGCTAGAATTGTAAACATTGATTACCTTCATTTTAGAAGAAGAATTCTGTGTCATGGTAACACTAACATCAATCGTGTGATTGAAGATTGCTATCGTGAAGGCCATAATGTTAGCGAAAATTCAACACTTATTATGCACATTGATGATGACATTGTAGCAATGAATCATGTTAATAACTTCAGCAATAGCATTCATGATTAAATGATCTTTATAATCGTCTGGATAATGGAGTAATAAACTTGCTTCATTATCCAGACTTTTTCGTCGGAGGACATGTTAATGGACCTTAAAAACTCTACCTATCTTGCCGAATGGAAAGAGAAAATGACAGAAGTCATTCGCCTGCACTATAGCAAAGATCAGATAGGTGATAAGAGAATCGAAGAGTATCTTGACGAATGTATTGAAAACTCGCTTAATGACAGGCGTTTGATTTTGGTTAATAATTATAACCAGAAGATCTCCAGAGTCACGATACTCCAGCTAATAGAACTAATTCGGAATAATCGTCTTATTTGTGCCGGTGGTGGGTGTCTGTTCTTACCCCATGGCCAAAAGAAAAATCTTCTCATAGAATTCATTCTCCATGTCATGAAACAGCGCAAGGAAGCGAAAAAGGAAAGGAAAAAGTATCCCAAGGGTAGCGATGAATGGTATGCAGCTGATCTTAAACAGCTAGCAATGAAGTTGATCGTAAATTCTCTCTACGGATGCTTGGGGTATCCCGGATTTATAATGTTTAATATCTTCCTTGCCGAATGCATTACCAATCAGGGACGTCATATCATCACATCTGCAATCAATGCCATAGAGAATTTCCTAGGAGATAATATGGCATTCGAAAATCCTGCTGAGATCTACAATGTGATCAATACCATTGATAGAGAATATAGGATGCTCACTTCCGGTATTAGTGATGAAGCGATATCCATGTTTGCAAAGAACATCGATCTATCAAAACTGCAGGATCTCTGCGTTGATAGATATCTTAAACACTGCATCTTTGGCTATGAAGAATCTCTGGTAAAAAGTTTAAAAAGAATCTTTTCCAGAATGCCTACTGGAGAGCTTCTTCTAATGTACTACAAGAATAATCTCATGGAATTTTCTAGACTGGATTTCATGAAGGAAAAGATCAGAGTTCTGATTCTGATGAATGGACCTCTTCATTTCTGTGAAGATGAGTCCTTTGGAAGAGGAACAACAGAAGAGGAGAAAGCGGAATCTAGAAAGAGAATTCTCTCTATACTCCAGGACATCTGGGACATGTACAATCTGTTTGTACACTATAATCATCCGATCTTCGATAGACTTCAGAAAGCCATGTATCTGGATAAGAGCAGATCTTTGTACACCGATACGGATTCCGTGTTTGTGTCTCTTGATGAGTTTACAAAATTTATCTCTAAAGAGGTTTTTAGTTCTCCGGAAGATGCAAACATGTCGGAAGATGATCTCGGGTTTACCGCAGCTAACGTTGCTCTTGCAATCGTAAATCGAATGATCGATGCTGCGATGAAATCTCTCTGTTACTCAATCAACATTGAACCGGACTATGCGAAGCTTCTATCGATGAAAAATGAATTCTTCTTTTCACGAATCATGTTTGCGGATAAGAAGAAGCGCTATGTATCCCTTGCGATGCTCCAGGAAGGTCAGAAGCTCTATGATCTCGATACAGGCGAGTCTGGACTTCCTGAGATTAAGGGATATGATTTCATTAAGAACGGGACAAAACCGTTTGTCAGAAAATTTTACACAGATCTTTGCATGGAAGAGATCCTACGTCCAAAGGAAATAGATCCCACCAAAATCTTTCTCCGTTTTCTCGGATTTAAAGATCTCATGGAGAAGGAAATTGCAGATGGAAACATGGATTTCTTCAAGCAGGCAAATGTCAAGAAACCTGAGCACTATAAGAATCCTTACAGTGTACAGGGAATCACCGCTACCATGCTATGGAACGCTCTTATGCCAGACAAACAGCTAGAGCTTCCGATCGATATCAACATCATTCCTATTAAATCTCTTACCTGGTCTCTCCCACCGGCGATGAAAAATGGAGGAGCTTCCATCAATGGAATGACCGCTGCTAGAGTGGCCAAACCTCCGGTAGATTCAAATAGGAGAATCGCCTGGTATAGAGATGAGTATCCAGAAGCCTATGAAAGACTTTACAGGACAATATACTGCAACTCAAACCCAGCAATCCAGCATATGAACCTATCATCGATCGCCGTACCGAAGAATGCCGACTATGAGATTCCAGAGTTCATTACAGCTCTCTATGACATAGAGTCTGTGATCAATCAGGCCATGTCTCTCGGAATTCCTCTCCTTAAAAGTGTTGGCATTCAGAGTTTCCAGGTATCATCCACACTTGAGCATCCAAGTAATCTCGTTTCTCTCTAACAGAAAAATAAATAGGATAGGGCCTTCATCCTATCCTATTTATTTTTTATATCCGGAGGGTTATCGATGAATCTTGAAAAATACTATGTTAGGGTTAGTGGAAAAACTGATCCGGAAGAATGGGCGTCCGTCTCATCCAAATCTCCACTTCCGTTGGAAGCAATCCCGAACATGATGGGCATTAATCTCTGTAATGTCGATCGCATTGAATATACGAAGCGGTCCGATGGACAGCTAACGGACCTTACAATTTATTTTATTCCGGATGATCGTCCCTGGAAAGGATAATCGATATGAATCTAGAGGATTATTTTATCGAAATGGATGAGGATTCAATTGAGGCGGAAGAATATTCGGTTTCAGCTTCAGATCCCATCGTTAGAGAAAATAAACAGAAGGCTGCAAGACAGCGCTATGGAGCGAGAAACCGCGCAAAGAACGCAAATAGGAAACGCTATCTTGACCAGAAGAAGAAACTCCTTCATCTCGACGATAATGAAACATCAGATTAAAGTGTTAAGATGGATATTTATCCAAAATATCCAGCCCGATGAATTTCTTATTCTGTAAGAAAGGAGGGAGAACGTTCGATGACAGAAGGAGTCAGCTTTCTAAAGATTCTGGAAGGAATTATCGCATGCATCACTCCAATAATTCTTGCATTCATTGGTCTACGCCAGACAAAGGCCAATAAAAAGGTCGAGGAGTATACCAAGCTTAGTAAAGAGTTAGCAGAGATGCGTAACCAAGAAGAACAGCGACAGAAGAAAGAACTTGACGCACATTTCAAGAAGATCGAAGATTCCTTTGAAGACTTGAAAAGAGATTTTTCAACCATCAGTGAGCAGGTTGAAAAACTATCTAAGCTTGATCGTCAGCTAAGTAGTTTGATAGAACTAAGCCAGGTAAACTTCGAGTTCTGTCAGTCGCTTTCTACAATCGTATCTGGTATCGCCGATGCACTCGATTCCACAGATGTTATCAACTCCGCGGATTTGAAGGCTCAGCTAGCTGAGCATCATAAAACCGAACAGGCTCTCGCCGGAAGAATTCTTAAGATCGTCTACTAGAATGAGAATTGACGTTTTCTTGATGAAGGAAGTGATTCCCAAGTTCTACGTTAATTACATTCATCAGATAGATATATTATCATCCAAGATCTAGTCAGATTAAATGCTGATTGGATCTTGGATGTTTTAGTTTTTAGGTATCTCGAATTCATATAGCTAAACTTATCAAAAAATGAAACGGACACCAAATGGTGTGACAGCGTTACCACCGATGGCAATGCCAAGATCATGTACAAGAGCGAGTCTCGCCGAAATTAAACGTAAACAAACACCACGCGTGCCGATGGCTCCTTCGTTGTCGGCATGACCACTGTAGTCTACATGAGCGAAACTCACCGAAGGAATAAAAAATAGTTTTTCAACTACTTATTTTAAGAGAATTAGCGGACACCATGCGTGTTGCTGGCGTTGTGGCCGTGGGCATTGTCATTGCTGGCCACA
>Ga0265298_10001827_pt1 | contig 31000 bp, 24 predicted proteins | sample AusTroGonzalo_MG_3_FD_193486 | JGI IMG/M metagenome (GOLD analysis project Ga0265298, IMG submission 193486) | Bovine rumen microbial communities from tropical cattle in Woodstock, Queensland, Australia - Gonzalo_01 | ecosystem: Host-associated > Mammals > Digestive system > Stomach > Rumen ... | reverse complement strand
GTTGACGAAGCCCTTGCCGCGCGTTATTATGCCGAGGCGGTGGTCGTTGATGACGAAGGGCGGTTGTTGCTGCACAATGAGACGGAACACTTGCGGGTCACCATGAATCATCGCCAGTTCGTTGCTAAAGAATACGTTCTTGCTAATCTGCGAGAAGTTGTCTTTAAAAATGTCGCGCATTAGCGACATATCCATCAGTTTTGGCTGCTTTGTAGTCATAACACCTTTAATTTGTTCGCAAAGATAATATTTTTCCCTCAAACATCATCATTTTTTAGCAGAAATCGTACAAAAAGAACATTATCCGCTCATTATGGGTAGCGAAGGTTTCGTGAAATCGCCGTACCTTTGCGGTCGAAATGAGATTCGACCGCGAGAACAGGCGGCGCCTCAGCAATTCGAGCGAGCTCGATTGCGTTCGGCTTGCACTGTCCTTGCACCGAGAAGAAATTAAAAATCAAAGAATTATAAAATATAACAATTATGTGGCGAAGGCTTTTTTTATTTTTATCATTTTTTCATTTTTACATTGCGTCTGCACAGTCGCTTGAGGAGTGTCAGCGGGCAGCGGAACAAAACTATCCGCTGATACGGCAGTATGACCTTATCGAGAAGACGACGGAGCTAACGGTGGCGAACATCCAGAAGGGTTGGCTGCCGCAAGTGTCGGCCTCGGCACAAGTCACGTATCAGAGCGATGTCGCGGCATTCCCCGATCAGTTCAAGCAGCTCTACCAGCAGATGGGACTCGATATGAAGGGACTGAAGAAGGATCAGTACCGCGTGGGCATCGACGTGAACCAGACCATCTACGACGGCGGTGTGATGAGCAGTCAGAAAACGATAGCTCGCGAACAGGGCAAGGTGCAGTCGGCGCAGAACGAGATCAATCTATATAATGTGCGCAAGCGCGTGAACGAGATGTACTTTACTCTGCTACTGCTCGACGATCAGATTAAGTTGAACAGCGATTTGCAGGAACTGCTTTTGGGCAATGAGAAGAAGTTGGCCTCGATGGTGAAGAACGGGACTGCTGCAGAGAGCGACCTACAGAGCGTGAAGGCAGAGCGACTGAACGTCGTCCAACAGAAGACCAATCTGGAGTCGCAGAAACGGATGCTGCAGACGATGCTATCTACGTTCAGCGGTATCGAAGTGAATAGTGTAACGAAGCCTGCGCTGATGGCTGATAGCGAAGGAACGATAGCTGAAAATTACCGTCCAGAGCTTAAGGCTCTTGATGCACAGATAGACCTTATCGATGCTCAGGAGAAGGCTCTCAACTCAGCCTTGATGCCAAAGCTCGGCGTGTTTGCACAGGGGTATTATGGCTATCCTAGGCTGAATATGTTCGAGGATATGATGAGCCACGACTGGTCGCTGAACGGCATCATTGGTGCCCGCCTCACATGGAATATCGGTGCGCTTTACACCCGCAAGAACGATAAGGCGAAATTGCGGGTGCAGCGCGACCTGACGGAGACGAGCCGCGACGTATTCCTCTTTAACAACCGCTTGGAGCAGATTCAGCAGAACGAGGAAATCACGCGCTACAGGAAACTGATGGCCGACGACGACGAGATTATCTCGCTACGCTCTGCCGTCCGCAAGGCAGCCGAATCGAAGCTCTCACACGGCATCATCGACGTGAACGACCTAGTGCGCGAAATCAACGCCGAGAACGCCGCTCGTGTGCAACAGTCGATGCACGAAATACAGATGCTTAAAGAAATATACGACAACAAATACACGACTAATAATTAACGAGGTATGAAAAAAAATATGATATTGGCAAGCGTGGCACTGATGATGGCCGCTTGCGGAGGAAACGAGAAAGAGTATGACGCCACAGGGACGTTTGAGGCAACGGAGACCACCGTGTTTGCCGAACAGAGTGGCGCGCTGATGAACTTCAGCGTCAACGAGGGCGACGAGATTAAAGCTGGCATCGAGGTGGGACTTATCGACACCACGCAGGTGTGGCTGAAGATTCAGCAGTTAGGTGCCACCAAGGAGGTGTATCAGAGTCAGAAGCCCGATATGGAGGCACAGATTGCTGCCACCCGTCAGCAGCTGACCAAGGCCCTGCAAGACGAGCAGCGCTACCGCGAGTTGGTGGCCGACGGCGCTGCACCCAGCAAGGCTCTCGACGATGCAACCAATCAGGTGAAGGTGCTGCAGAAGCAACTCGCCGCGCAGCAGTCAGCATTATCGACTAACACCCGTTCACTCGACAAACAGATGGCAGCGACGGATGTTCAGGTAAGCCAGCTACGCGACCAGTTGCGGAAGTGCCACATCGTCAGCCCCACCAAAGGCACCGTACTCGAGAAATATGTAGAGCGTGGCGAGTTCGTAGCCACGGGCAAGCCCCTTTTAAAGATTGCCGATACGCAGGACATGTACATGCGAGCCTATGTTACATCGGCACAGCTTCAGAACATCAAGCTCGGACAGCAGGTGAAGGTGTTCGCCGACTACGGCGACGGTCAGAAGAAAGAATATGACGGAACCATCTCGTGGATCAGCAGCCGCTCGGAGTTTACGCCCAAGACCATCCTCACCGACGATGAGCGCGCCGATCTTGTGTATGCTGTGAAGGTCGCCATCCGCAACGATGGATTTGTAAAGATAGGCATGTACGGCGAAGTGAAATTATGAATGCAATAGAGGTTTATAACGTATCGAAGAGCTACGGCGCGGTGCGCTCGGCGACGAAAGGAGACGCTTGTTCCGAAGGTCTCAAGAAGGCACTCGATGATGTGTCGTTCAGCGTCGGCAAGGGTGAAGTCTTTGGACTCATCGGACCTGACGGCGCGGGCAAGACGTCAATGTACCGCATACTCTGCTCACTGCTGAAGCCTGAGACGGGAACGGCGGCGGTGGACGGCTTCGACGTGGTGAAGCAGATGAGAGACGTACGCTGCCGCGTGGGCTATATGCCGGGCAAATTCTCGCTGTATCAGGACCTGACGGTGCAGGAGAACCTGGAGTTCTTCGCCACTCTGTTCGGAACAACCGTCGACGAGGGCTACGACTCAATCAAGGCCATCTATCAGCAGATAGAGCGGTTTAAGGACCGCAGAGCTGGTGCGCTGTCGGGCGGCATGAAGCAGAAACTGGCGCTAAGTTGTGCACTAGTGCATCAGCCGAGCGTGCTGTTCCTCGACGAACCAACGACGGGTGTTGACCCCGTGAGCCGCAAGGAGTTCTGGGAGATGCTCTCGATGCTGAAAGAGCGCAGTATAACGATTGTAGCCTCGACACCGTATCTCGACGAAGTGCGCTGCTGCGAGCGGGTGGCATTTCTGGATCATGGGAAGATTCGCGGTATCGACACGCCGGAGGTCATCCTCGACCGATTCAAGGACATCTTTAATCCACCGGGCATCGAGCATGAGAAGCAGTCGGAGACCATGGATGAGAACGTTATCGAGGTGGAACATCTGGTGAAGGCCTTCGGCACGTTCCATGCCGTTGATGACATCTCGTTTACAGTCAAGAAGGGTGAGATATTCGGTTTCTTGGGAGCTAATGGCGCAGGTAAGACCACCGCAATGCACATGCTGACGGGATTGAACCAGCCGACCTCTGGCACTGGTCGCGTCTGCGGCTACGACATCCGCACGGAGTACGAGCAGATTAAGAAGCACATTGGCTATATGTCGCAGAAGTTCTCGCTCTACGAGGATTTGACCGTAGCCGAAAACATCCGACTATTTGCAGGTATTTACGGAATGGATGATAAGGAAATTACCCGCAAGACAGATGAACTGTTGGAGCGTCTGCAGTTCTCTGACCACAAGAACACCCTCGTAGCCTCGCTACCTTTGGGATGGAAGCAAAAACTTGCTTTCTCGGTGAGCATCTTCCACGAGCCGGGTGTGGTGTTCCTCGACGAGCCGACGGGCGGTGTCGACCCCAAAACACGCCGCCAGTTCTGGGAACTGATTTACGACGCAGCCAAGCGGGGCATTACCGTGTTCGTGACCACCCACTATATGGACGAGGCAGAGTATTGCGACCGCATCTCGATTATGGTAGATGGTAAGGTGAAAGCCATCGGCACGCCCTATGAATTGAAACAAGAGTTTAACCAGCCTGATATGGATCATGTGTTTACGTATTTGGCACGACAGGCGACACGTAGCGATAATTGAATGAAGCAGTTTTGGAGTTTTGTAATCAAGGAGGCCAAGCACATCTTTCGCGACAAGCGAACGATGCTGATACTCTTCGGCATGCCAGTGGTGCTGATGTTCATCTTCGGATTCGCCATCACCAACGACGTGAAGAATGTACGCACAGTGGTGGTGACGTCGCAGATGGATTATCTTGCCCAGCAGACCGTAGAGCAGCTCGCCGCCTCTGAATATTTCGACATCGTTAGTACCGTTCAGACACCGCAGGAGGCAGAGCGGCTGATACGCAGTCAGAAGGCGGATATCGCAGTAGTATTCGCAAAGGATTACGCCTCGAAAAAGAGTGGCGTTCAGTTGATTGTAGATGGCAGCGACCCCAACATGTCGCAGCAATGGACTAACTATGCCCAGCAGATAATTTATCCATTATCAGCTCGCCCGAAGGACGCTTGCTACCAACGGGACGCAAGAATTGTCAATTTGCGAATGCTTTACAACCCCCAGATGCGCTCGGCCTACAACTTCGTACCTGCCATCATGGGCATGCTGCTGATGCTCATCTGCGCCATGATGACCTCGATATCGATTGTGAAGGAAAAGGAGCGTGGCACGATGGAGGTGCTACTGGTCTCGCCCGTCCGTCCGCTGATGGTCATCATGGCCAAGGTGGTGCCCTATCTGGTGCTCGCCTTCGGCATTATGGTCGTCATCCTGATGATGGCCCGCTTCGTGCTTGATGTGCCGCTGGCCGGCTCGCTGTTCTGGATCGTCACCATCAGTACCTTGTATATATTGCTGGCGCTCTCGCTGGGACTGCTCATCTCAAACATCGCCCAGACACAGCTAGTGGCGCTGCTGATGTCGGCAATGGTACTGCTCATGCCTATCGTGATGCTCTCTGGCATGTTGTTCCCAGTGGAGTCGATGCCCACGGTGCTGCAATGGATCTCGGCCATCGTTCCGCCACGCTACTACATCGACTGCATGCGCAAGCTGATGATTATGGGCGTGGGCATCGGCGACGTGACTCGCGAGGTGACTATCCTCGCAGTGATGACCGCCGTGCTGCTCACCATTGCCCTGAAGAAGTTTAACGTTAGATTGGAATAGCTATGACACTGAAATACCTGATACAGAAGGAGTTCCTGCAGATACGGCGCAATGCATTTCTGCCACGACTCATCATTGCGTTCCCCATCGTCATCATGTGCGTCATGCCGTGGGTGATGCAGATGGAGGTGAAGAACATTCGCGCTGATGTGGTGGACATCGACCACACTGTAGAGTCGCAGCGGCTCATACAGCAGATTGCCCATAGCAACTACTTCATTTTCAACGCCCAGAAGCCCACGTACAACGAGGCCCTTCGAGACGTAGAACACGGCTACGCCGACGTTATCCTAGAGATCCGCGATGGCAAATATCTCATTGCCGCCAACGCCGTGAACGGCACGAAGGGAAGCATAGGTGCGGCATATATGAGCCAAGTTATCAGTGGCAATATCTCGTCGCTCAAAGATAATCTCTCACCTCTCACCACTCACCTCTCACCACTATATCTCTACAACAAGGGCCAGAACTACAAACTCTTCATGATTCCCGCCCTGCTGGCCATCGTGATGATGCTGATGACAGGCTTTCTGCCCACACTCAACATCGTCGGCGAGAAAGAGGCTGGCACCATCGAACAGATCAACGTCACACCCGTTTCCAAATGGTCGTTTATCCTCGCCAAACTCATCCCCTACTGGATTATCGCCTTCTTCGTCGTCACGATCTGTCTGCTGCTAGCTTGGGCCATCTATGGCGTCACACCTATTGGGAGTGTCTGGCTCATCTATCTGCTCGCTATGCTCCTGGCATTGTTCTTCTCATCTTTCGGACTCATCATATCGAACTATAGCGACACTATGCAGCAGGCCATCCTTATGATGTGGTTCTTCGTAGTACTGCTGATGCTGCTCTCAGGTCTCTTTACTCCTACGCGCTCCATGCCCACACTGGCCTACCTCACCACCTACGTCAACCCTATGCACTACTTCATCGAGGCCATCCGCACCGTCTTCATCCGCGGCGGCGGTATCCAGCACATCTGGCATCAGGTACTCGCCCTCACCACCATCGGTATCCTCATGTCCAGCTGGGCCGTACAGAGCTATAAGAAAAACAACTGATTTCACAATATGCTATAAATCCCAAGGCAAAATCATATTGCTTTGGGATTTTTTTATGTATGCCACAATTTTAGGAATAAAAGCATCATTTGCAACTGAGTTGCGAGACCAGTGACGTACCTTTGTACCCTGTAAACAAATGAAAAAGATTATGGCAGACAAGATTAAGAGTTCATACAAGTTTAGTAAGAGTTTCTATGACGATGCAATCACGCAGGGCAAGTGGTGGAGTAAACTTTATTTCAAGTTGCTTTGGGGCGGCGTGGATGACAACGAGATTGCCCATAGGGTTCTGGATTGGATTCCCGATGATTTCAATGGTAAGGCTGCGATTGAGCGAGAGCAGAGTGGTGCTCGCATCGACTCTGCAGAGCGTGAGCAGGCTCGACCGAAGATCAAGTTGCTCGACGTACCCGTGGGTACTGCTGTGTTCACAACAGAGAAATACAAGCGGATGAAACAGGCCGACATCACCTGTCTGGACTATAGCCGCGATATGCTGGAGCAGGCTGAGTACAGATTCCGTGGAACTGGCATCACGAACATCAAGACAATACAGGGCGATGTCGGCGCACTGCCTTTCGAAGACGAGACGTTCGATTATGTGCTCTGCATGAACGGTCTGCATGTGTTTCCCAACAAGGATAAGGCATACTCGGAGATTCTGAGAACCTTGAAGCCAGGCAGCGAACTGTTAGCCTGCTTCTACGTAGCCGGAGAACAGAAGGCTGCCGACTGGCTTGCTAAAACCGTCATGACCCGCATGGGCTGGTTTACCCCACCCTTCGACACTGTCGACGATGTACGTAAGCGGTTGGAGCCTTATTACGACATCCTCGACTTCCACGTAGAGGGGGCCATGCTATATTTCAGGGCCAGGAAGAGACCGTAATTCTCTCATCTTAGGAAATCACATCCTTTTATAGAGGCAATAAGGAAGGGCTTTATATAGTATCGCCAGGATGTGCCAGCGTTTGGTAACGTAGGCTTTGGACTTCTGTTTGCGGATGGCAGCAGTAATTTGATTTGCTACTTTCCCGACTGGCATTACCCAGAACAGCCCTTCACCTTTTGCCATTGCCGTATCAACGAGCCCTGGGCGAATATCAGCAACAGCAATTCGCCTTCCACTCTTGAAAGCCTTCTTACGTAGAGCCTCCATATAGTTGATCTGATAAGCTTTCGTTGCGTTATAGGCTGGTGCCATCGATTCACCTCGCAGTCCGCCTACCGAGGTGATAGCTACAAGGTGGCCTCTGCCCTGTTGTTCAAAAATACGGTAGAACATATCAACAACAAACGTCCATCCTACAACATTGGTGTCAATGGTCTGTCGTTCTATGGCATAGTCGAGCGTGGCGTTAATATCGCCCGTACCAGAACACACGATGGCAAGATCAATATGCCCCAACTCTTTGTGAAGCGTTTGGATAGCTTGCTCTATCTCTTCTGAATTTGTGATATCAGCTTTAGCAGCTATGGCCTTAGACGGATATTTCCAACATAATTCGTCTAGCAGATATTCCCGTCGGCCTATGATACCAATACAGTTATCTTCGTTTACATATTTCTCGAAAAGTGCTTTGCCAATACCTGAGGTGGCTCCGATGATTACGATATTCATAATTGCGTTTTTTGATGGCAAAGTTAATCGTAATCCATTAACCATACACACTTTTCAAAATAAAAACACCGTTATGAGCGCAAACTCTCAAAACGTTTTGAGAGTTTACTGGCCAAAAGTGATTTCCCTACGGATGTTGCTAATGGTTGTGGGTGTAACTTTCAGATACGAGGCAATATCTTTCAGATTGATACTCTGTACTATTTCCGGACAACGAAGGAGTAAACGCTTGTAACGCTCTCTGGTAGTCATGCGATAGGTATCGAGATATTGTGCATAGACCTGCGAAAGAAGATGGTCGGATACGTTTTGTCTGACTTCTCTCATTCCGTCGGTATCTAACAGTCTGCATAATTCTTCGCCAGTGAGTTGAAAGACCTTGCATGAGGTTCCTGCAACAATAGACACTTCTGACGTTCTGCCTGAAAGACAGTTTGGGTAATCACCCACAAACTCACCCTCAAAAGCAAAGCCTGTAATATAGTCTTTTTGTTCTGAAGAATCATTTACCATATAATTGAAGTATCCACATTCAACAAACCCTATAAACCTTGATTCTTCACCTGCTTTGATGAAATAATCGCCTTTAACGTATTGTGTCAATCGTCCGTGATCAGTACAATACGCCTTCAGCGCCGAGAGGTCAAGACCATCGATGTATGAGTTGAAGCCTGTCATATCTGTAATTTGACGGCAAAGATACAGAAAGTTCTCAAAAAGGTTATAAAGTCACAACCTTTTTTGTGTTATTTAACTAGACACTCATGCTTATTATTTCAAAAGATTTAGTAATTTTGCACCCGTGATTCACAACATATAATATTAAAACTAACATGAAGAAACTATTCATTCTTTCGCTGATGGCAGTCACGATGATTGCCGCTTCAGCACAAAACAAGAAAGTGTCCATTCTGGGCGACTCGTATTCCACCTTCCAAGGCATCATCCCTGCCAATTACTCCTCGTTCTACCCCAACGACAGAAATGATGTCGTGGAGGTTGAACAGACATGGTGGAGCCTTTACATCAAAGCCAAAGGCTATCAGTTAGAGAAAAACGATTCATGGGGCGGAACCACCATCTGCGGTACAGGTTACGGCGGAATGGACTTCTCACGTAACAACTTTATCGCACGTGTTGACAGTTTGGGTAGTCCTGACATCATTTTTGTGTTTGGCGGCACAAACGACGCTTGGGCAAACTCGCCCGTTGGCGAATATCAATATGCTGATTGGACTAAGGAGGACTGCAAGAACTTCCGTCCCGCACTCGCCTGCCTGCTTGATAAGCTGCAGAAGCGCTATCCAGAAGCCGCAATCTACTCGCTGCTTAATTCTGAGCTGCGGGAGCCAATTAACGAATCGATGCGCGAAATCTGCAAGCACTATAACGTTCAGCTCATTGAACTCCACGACATTGACAAGCAGAACGGTCACCCCTCTATCAGTGGCATGAAAAGCATCTGCGATCAATTGCTTGAAGCTATCCAATGAAATAGATTTTTCCAATAAACATTAAAAATCCAAGGCAGAATCACACTGCTTTGGATTTTTTTTATACTTTTGCAGCATCGTATTCGAGGTGGCATCGATACCACCCGCAAGACACTCGATCGTGTGCGTGAGTTTATATGCTTTATTTCATGAATTTATACAAAAAAGATTATGAAGGTACTTATGATTAACGGCAGTGCCCGCCGAGAGGGTAACACATTTCTGGCTCTCAGCGAAGTAGCCAAGCAGCTGAAGGAAAACGGAATAGAAAGCGAGATCGTACAGATTGGCGCCAAGCCCGTTCGCGGCTGCATTGCCTGCAACCAATGTAAGATGAAACAGTTGAACCAGTGCGTGTTCGGTGACGATCTGTGTAATCAGGTCATCGGGAAATTAAAGGAAGCCGATGCACTGATTGTCGGTTCACCCACTTATTACGGTCAACCCAACGGTAGTGTGCTGTCGCTGATTCAGCGCATGTTCTATTCCTGTCCCACTAGTGCTCACAACAAACCTGCTGCAGCTGTTGCCGTATGTCGTCGCGGTGGTGGTACGGCAGTATTCCAGACGCTGAACATGCCATTCCAGATGATGAATATGCCCGTAGTTACGTCGCAGTATTGGAATATCGTCTACGGTCGCGAAGAGGGGCAGGCGGCTCTCGACACAGAGGGTATGCAGACTATGCGTACTCTGGCAAACAACATGGCCTGGCTGCTGAAGAAGATCCACACCGACGGCAAGCCCGACTATCCGGAGCGTGAGCAGTGGCAACCTATGAGTTTTATCAGATAGGCTATCTTTCTTCCTGGTCTCTCTGATTATCCTTGATGACGGTGCAAAGATGCATCACGTCATCGTCGAAAGACTCTTTATTGATGGCTTTGTTCTTCGTGACGGAGCGGCAGTTGTAGATGGTCTGATTTGAGAGGAAGAGCAGACCGGCAATGTCAGCTGTGTTCTTTACGCCAAGACGGATGAGAGCGAAGGTACGCAATTCTGTAGTCAACGTGTGGGGCGACTTTTGCTGAATACGGCCGTCTACATGTAGCAAGGCATTGAATTCATCAACGAATGTTGGGTAGAGTTCCAGAAATGCCTTGTCGAAGCGTGTAAGGAACATGGCTGCGTCCTCTTCTGAGATGCGGGTCGACGAGATAATCTGTAAGAGTTCCTGAGTCTGATTGGCCTTAATCTTACGTTTTACAAGTGTCTGATACTTTCCCAGTTTGTCGATGTATTTGGCACAGAGGTCGATATAGATACTTGCCAGTCCTTCGCGCCGCTTGTTGGTATCGACGAGTCGTTGGTTGAGCTCATGCAGTTGGGAGTTCAGCTCCGCCTGTCGTTCATTGCTGTCGGCTAACTGACAGCGATGAACTTTCAGTTTGCGATTCTGACGCTGGATGAGATAAGTGGTAAACAAGATGGCCACGACCAACAAGGAGATGAAGATGATGCTATAACGCAGGCGATGGTTCTGTTTCTCTACCCTTGCCTGATAGGTGGTAGTGATTTGGGGCAGGGTGCGCGATATCTCCAGAATGCGCAGGCGGTTGTTGTAGAACTTAGCATCTTCCATCGACACACTGATATAGCGTTCAGCCCGTTCCACCTCGCCCTCACCCTTTTCAAACAGCCGTGTGGCCAATATCTGCAGGGCTACGGCCTCCATGGTACAACTGCGGAGATCGGCCAGGGCAGCGCGAATAAGGTGTTCTTCGTATTTATCCTCATCATGCTCGTAATTCAAATAATTATTTGCCAACGCATAGCTGGTCATGGCATAGATGCGTGAGTTGTTGCCTTCCTTCTTTATGACTGTCTGGTAGTATTGGCGGGCCTTCATGGCATCTTGATTAAGATAGGAATAGTACTCTCCCTGATAATAATCATAAAGTGGATTATCCTTATCAAGATACGTCATACCTTTACCAAAATATCCCATAGCCTTTTGCCAATATATATCAGCATAAGGGGTGTTCTGACTGTAGGATGACCAATAGGAATAGACCTTAGAAATCACCATATAATACTTGAAAAGCATCTGACGCTCCATGTCGAGTGTGTCAAGAGGAGCCAGACACTCGGTAGCTTCATAATACAATCCGCCGATTGCAAGGATCTCTGCCCGATAGATGGTGAACAGCTTGGTGTAATAAGCATTGCCGTGCATGTTGGCAAGTGCCAGTCCCCGATCGGCATAGTACATGGCCGAATCGAATTTGAACACATGGTACTCATTATACAGGTCGTCGATAATCTTCAAGACAGCAGTGTTGTCACTCTCCCTTGCGATCTTATCCTTCAGATTGCTGATGCGGTCTTCTTTTTCGCGGATATACTGCGTCCTCTGAGCTATTGTTGCATCGAGGTCATCAAGCAACTGGGCAGTGTCTGCCATCGACGTCAGTGACAGCGACAGAAACAGTGAGATTATACAGGATCTGAGCATACTCTTTTGGTTTTGGCGGCAAAAATACGAATATAAATCAAATAGGCCAATTTTACCAAGACATTTTTAATATTTATTATAAGTAACAGATTATCAGAATAATAATTAAAAGACAATTTTCCAGATGTTTACTATAGGTTTACTGAAAGGACCAATCAAAGAATTATAGATGTATCTTTGCGGCAGAATTTAATAATCATTCTAAACTTAAAACAATTTTAATTATGAGCAAAATGAATACATTCGACGACAGCAGAAGCCGCTTTGCGTGCAAAGAGCCTCTGAACAGACGCTTGATGATCAGTCTGCTAGCGCTACTGATGCCATTAAGTATCCTTGCCCAGGACATTATGGTGCAGGGTGTCGTAAAGGACCAGACGGGTGAGTCCGTGATTGGTGCCACAGTCATGCAGAAGGGAACGAACAACGGAACCGTTACCGACTTTGACGGTAAGTTCTCGCTAAACGTTTCCTCTAAAGCCACACTTGTTTTCTCCTATATCGGCTATGCCACTCAGGAGGTAGCGGTAAACGGTAAAAGCAACATGGAGATCGTGTTGGCAGACGACCATCAGGTGCTCAGCGAAGTGGTGGTTGTCGGTTATGGAACAATGGACAAGAAGGAACTGACATCGGCCATCTCGCATGTGGGCGAAGAGAACTTTCTCACAGTGAGTTCGCTCGACCCTTCGATGATGATACAAGGCAAGGTGCCTGGCGTGTCTATTACAAACACAGGTGCCGGTGACCCCAACAATCAGGCCAGCATACAGATTCGCGGCGTCAGCTCACGTTCGGCAGGTCTCGGTCCGCTCATCGTTATTGACGGTGTGCCTGGTGGTAACCTGACCAACATCAATCCCAACGACATTGCATCGTTCGATATTCTGAAGGACGGTGCCGCATCTGCTATTTATGGTACACGCGGTTCTAACGGTGTTATCGTTGTAACTACCAAGAAGGGCAGCAAAGACGGACAGGCGCATGCCACCTACTCTTCCCAGCTGTCGTGGGACTTTATCAAAAAGGAACTGGATATGATGAACGCAGAGGACTACCGCAAGGTGCGCCTCGGAAATGGTGACACTGGCGTTGACTTGGGCGGTAACGTAGACTGGCTGGATGAGGTGAGTCGTACCGGTTTCACACAGCAACACACGCTGACCCTGAGCGGTGGCAACGATAAGAGCAACTATCGTGTGAGCGCCGACTACCGTAAAGCACATGGTATTGACCTGCGTTCCGGTCGTGAAGAATATGGTGCACGAGCAGCCATTATGCACACCTCAAAGGGCGGTCTGATGACCTTCACGGCAAACATTGCACCGCGCATCATCTATCGTGACCAGGCCGACTGGGGAGTATTCAAAGATGCCATTGAGGCCAATCCCACCACACCAATCATGGATCCGAATGACCCCATACGCTATTATAACTTCCAAGGACAGGTGGTAGACAGTAACCCCATAGAGCGCCAGCGCTTAGAGACCGACCACGGTGACACCAAGCTCCTTGACTGGGATGCCACTGTAAAGCTGAATATCCTGCCGCTCTTCCTCAAGAACAATCAGGGTAACCAAACACTGACTACACAGCTGATGTTTGCCGACCATCAATATGACAATAATAACAGTTGGTTCCGACCGTCAACCAGTACGCAAGCCATCAATAATGGTCGCGAAGGCGAAGCTAATCGCTCTTACAAGAAGGAAAGCCAGTATGTATTAGAATGGCTGACCAACTATACAGGCAGTTTTGGCAAACACCACGTGAAAGGTATGGCAGGCTACAGCTATCAGTACTCACGGTATTCAGGCTTCAATGCTGAAAACAAAGACTTCCCCAACGACGGTCTCGGTCCCGACAACCTTGGCTCGGGTGAATATGCCAAGGAAGAAGGTGAGGTGCTGATGGGAAGTTATAAGAACGACTCGAAACTGATAGCCTTCCTGGGACGTGTGAGCTATGATTACGACGGGAAATACCTCTTCACTGCATCGCTGCGTCATGAGGGTTCTTCAAAGTTCGGTGCCGACAACAAATGGGGTAACTTCCCCGCTGTTTCTGCCGGCTGGCGAATCTCTTCGGAGAAGTTCATGGAGAATATGACATGGATTGACGATCTGAAACTGCGCGCAGACTTTGGTGTAACTGGTAATCAGGATTTCGGCAGTTATCTGTCATTGAACACGATGGCGGGTTTCGGCTACTACTATTACAACGGTAAGTACTTCCAGGTATGGGGCCCATCGAAGAATGTAAACCCCGACCTGAAATGGGAGAAAGGAAAGAATTGGAACATCGGTATCGACTTTGCGCTGCTGAACGGCCGCGTATATGGCTCGTTCAACTATTTCAGCCGACGTCAGCAAGATCTGCTGGGTAATTATAGAGTATCAGTACCACCCTATCTGCATGCTGAGACGTTTGTAAACGTGGGTACGATGAAGAATACCGGTTTCGAGCTCGACCTGAATTTCCAGGCTGTCAAGACCAAGGACTTCAACTACGACATCAACGTCATCGGCAGCACTATGAACAACAAGTTTGTTGATTTCAGCAATTCCGAGTTTGTGGGACAGGACTACTACGACGTGTGTGGCACAGAAGCCCCCTATCCGTATTATAATCTACAACGCATTGAAAAGGGGAAGTCACTGGGTAACTTCTATATGTGGAAATATGCCGGTCATAACTCGAACGGCGAGTGGCTGGTATACGACAAAGACGGTGACATTATCCGTGCCTCGCAGGCTAACGATGGTGACCGCCAGAATGTAGGCAACGGTATGCCTAAGTTCACCATGTCGATGACCCACAGTTTCCGCTATCGCAACTTCGACCTCACGCTGTTCTTCCGCGGTGCATTCTTCTACGACATCTTCAATATTCATGATTTCTACTATGGTACCCGAAACTTCACCGGTAACCACCTGAAAAAGGCATACGAGAAGAACTTTGCAATAGCCCCAACGGTCAACCCCGTGGTTTGCGACTACTTCCTGGAACGTGGCGACTACCTGAAACTCGACATGGCGACCTTAGGTTACACATTCTACCCGAAAGATTGGAGATTCATAGACCGCATCCGTCTCTACGCTACGGGTAAGAACCTGATTACACTAACCAAGTTCAGCGGTGTAGATCCAGCGACCTATCAGGTTAACGGCCTCAACCCTGGTGCCAACGGTTCGCGTACTTACTTCCCCTCAACACGTCAGCTTATCGTTGGCTTACAGGTGGACTTCTAAAACGAAGAGCGAACAATGAATAGTGAAAAGTGATGAATAACTTGTAAACTAAGAAGACAATGAAACCCATACATTATTATATATTCGCCGCAGCCTTCGGGATGACCGCATTGACAGGCTGCACCAATCTGGACGAGACTCTCTACGACCAGGTGGGAACACAGAACTACTACAACACGAAGAACGACGTAGTCCGTGCTACATTCCGTCCTTTCGAACATGCTTTCTGGAGCATCCAGAGCCGTCATGTGCTCAATGAGCTGAGTGCCGACCAACTTATCACCCCCACCCGAGACGGTTGGTGGGACGACGGTGGCAGATGGCGCCGTCTGCACTATCATCAGTGGGACGTAGAAGATGGCGGCGATGCCGAAACAGAATGGAACGGTTGTTTCCAAGGCATCATGCAGTGTAACTATGTGATAGAAGACCTCGAAAAGCTGGACGCCTCAAAGTTCGGATTCTCTACAGCAGAGTTCGACAACCTAAAGGCCCAGTGCCGTGTGCTGAGAGCATGGTTCTACATACGTCTGCTCGACGCATTCCGTCATGTACCTCTGGCCGTCAGTTTCAACGACGTCAGCAAGAACACCGAAACACAGGTAGAGCCCCGTGTCATCTACGACTTCATCGAGAGTGAACTGAAGGACTGTCTGCCACTACTGGCTGAGAAGACATCACTGGGTGGTGGTAACGGCACCATACAGGGGCAGTGGACCAAGGCTGGTGCAGCCGCCCTGTTGGTAAGACTCTATCTGAACGCACAGGTATATATCGGCGAGGAGCACTACGCGGACTGCGCCCAGATAGCTCAAGAGATTCTTGACGGGAAATACGGTAAGTATCAGGTGGCCGACCGTTGGGATGCCGCTTTCGACTGGAACAACGACGAGTGCGACGAGGTCATCTTCGGCTTCCCTGCAGCACCAGGCTATAGCTACTGGCACTATCAGGGAGATACTTATTGGTGGACAACACCATCCCAGGTTCATCACTATTTGAACGACTCAAGAAGCAAGGGTGGATTACACAACACGAAGTATGCAGCTTCACCCAGCTATGCACCCAATGGAAAACTGCTGAACTTTGAACTGGGCATGCCCATCCAGAAGTTCCGTAAGTATGACGGTGACCTGCGTCTGAAGCTATACAAGAACCTTGGGGATAGTCGCCGTGAGGGTATGTTCTTCTTCGGTTCTCTGGAATATATCGACGAGTCGGGAGCGACCAAGCGTGTCAAGGCACCAGAAGTGGATTATGAACTCTACATCCGCGATGCTGTGGGCAAGTTCCAAGGCATGAATCCCAACCAATGGCTGACAGAGAGCAGCAGCACGCTGCGCGACGGCGACCACAACTCGGGCTGGCATTTCGCCAAATATCCATTCTACAGTGATGAGGATACCCACCAGATGGAGAGCGACTATACGGAGATTCGTTTACCCGAGATCATCTACTCACTGGCAGAATGCAAGTTGCGCCAAGGACAGACGGCAGAAGCCGCACAACTGCTTAACAGCGTACGCAAGCGCAACTACCCTGCCGACAAACAGGCACAGGCCCTTTACGCACCTGAGGGATCTGCGACACTCGACATGAATGAGATGCTTGACGAATGGGGACGTGAATTCTTCGCAGAGAGTCGTCGCCGAGTGGATCTCATACGCTATGGAAAATTCTCCAATAGTACATGGTGGGATAAGAGCGCTGATGCCGACAAACATACGGAGATATTCCCCATCATGCGTACTATTCTGAACGCTAATCTCAATCTGGTTCAGAATCCTGGCTATAATAAGTAACAGTATATAAAGTAGAGTTATATGAAACTGAATCGTTTATTTTCCGCACTGGTCTTAATGGTACTGACAATCGGTATGACCAGTTGCGACGGTGAGAAGGACCTCATCATTATCGATGGCAATCTGCCCATCAAAACATCAACATTATATATGGTTGGAGATGCTACGCCTGCTGGATGGGATATCGGAAACCCAACTGCTTTGGAGGCGACTGCTGACGATCCCCTCGTATTCCAATGGGAAGGACAACTTAACACTGGAGAAATGAAACTGTGTCTCAGTACCGGTGACTGGGGGGCACCCTTTATCCGTCCTACCGTGAATGGAACAGAGATTAGTCGGGCAGCTATCAACGCTGCAGGCTTTGCCATGCATGCAGGAGATCCTGATGACAAATGGAAGATCGTTGAGGCAGGCAAATACCGTCTGACTTTCGACTTGCGCAACTGGACCATGTCAACCACGTTTTTAGGTGACTGAAAAAGATGACGACACTGACAACGGCATTGGCAGCATTAGCTACTTTGGCATTATGCAGTTCGTGTAGCAACGATGTCGAGATGAACTATCCACACAGGCAGGAAATTACCGACCTGCCTGTGGTGGATGGCATCCATAAAGGGGTGAAAGCTCCACTCTACTGGAGTGTCTATGAATACTGCTTCGAACTGGAGCAGAAGGGCGTACCTGCAAGCAACATGGATCTCACTTCAGCACAATGGGATGAGATCATCGACTGGGTAGCCACAGAACTCAAGCCATACGGCTATGACATGGTGTGCACCGACGGTTTCATTCCCATGCAGGCCAATGATGAGTCTGGATATATGACCCACTATGGCTCTGTTGCTCTGAAGGATCTTGTGGCTAAGTGCAAAGCCAAAGGATTGAAATTGGGAGTCTACGACAATCCACTTTGGATTCACGGAACACGTGATACGAAGATTGCAGACACTGCGCACACCTTCGGTCAACTATATTATAACGGCAAGGATGTTGTTAATAACCCCTCTGCAAAGGACCTATGGTTCAACTGGGCAGTAAGCAGCCATGAAGGCTTCCGTGAATCTGTTGACGGTTTCTTCAGGCATTATAAGGAATTGGGCATTGAATTTATCCGCATGGACTTTCTCTCGTGGTATGAGGATGGTAAGGACCGTGGCATGGGCACTGTAGGACGTGGCTATGGACGCGAAGCCTATGCCCGTGCACTGGCATGTATTGCCGAGTCGGCTAAAAAGTACGGAATCTTCACGTCGCTCGTCATGCCTCATCTCAATAACGATGCCGAGTTAGAAGCCCGTTACGGCAATATGTTCCGCATTGTTTCTGACACTCGCGACGGGGGCTGGCATCATACATCGGCACACGATAAAGGCATTGCCTACCCCTCATGGCCCAACTGTAACAACCAGTTCGACGGTTTCAACTACTGGTCACACCTCAGTGGTCGCGACAAGGTGATACTCGACGGTGATTTTATCAGACTGAACAGCTATGACACTGATGCCGAGCGACAAACCGCCATATCTCTGAATCTGATGGCTGGCGGCCCAGTGGCAGTGGCAGATCAACCACATACAATTGGTGACAATCTCAAATTCTACACCAACAGCGAACTGCTTGAATTAAATCGTGACCGCTTTGTAGGCAAACCGTTGAATGACAAACTTGGTCAGCAGAGTGAGACATGGTATGGACAGATGAGCGACGGTAGCTATGTGGTAGGACTCTTCAACCGTAGTAATGCTGACGCCATACTCTCTGCAGACTTCAGTCAACTGGGTATCAGCGGAGAGAAAAGCATTCGCGACCTCTGGACGCACACCGATGAAGGATATGGAACCGCTATCACTGTCAGCATACCTGCCCATGGCTGTAAAATTGTAAGACTAAAATAAATTATTAAATCAATAAACATTTTCTATTATGATACAAATCTTTAAGAACACCATGGTCAGCGCCTGTATATATCTACTCAGCGCAGCAACGGCTCAGGCGCAGACCATCTTTTCGCCCGACGGCAATATCAAGCTGGACTTCCAGTTAGAGGATGACGGCGTGCCTGCGTATAAAGTCAGTTACAAAAATCAACCTGTTGTGAAGACGAGCCATTTAGGCTTCGAACTGCGCGACGCTGAGAATCTGATGGATGGATTCTCGATGATTTCAACAGAAACAGCATCTTTCGATGAAACCTGGCAACCTGTATGGGGCGAGAGTCGTGACATCCGTAACCATTACAACGAGCTGTTGGTGAAACTGGACCAGACAAAGACCGATCGCCGTATGAACATCCGTTTCCGCGTATACGACGATGGTGTGGGCCTGCGCTATGAGTTTCCACAGGAAGGACGGCTGAACTATTTCGTGGTAAAAGAGGAACACACGCAGTTTGCCATGACAGGCAATCACACCGCATGGTGGATTCCCGGTGATTATGACACTCAGGAATATGAGTACACCCGCTCTCGACTGAGCGAAATACGAAGCCACCTGCGCGGTGCTGTTAGCGGAAACCTCTCACAAACCGTATTCTCAGAGACGGGCGTGCAGACCTCGCTTCAACTGAAGACCGACGATGGACTCTACCTGAATCTCCATGAGGCAGCACTCATTAATTATCCCGCTATGCATCTCAACTTAGATGACAAGACCATGACGTTCGAGTCATGGCTGACGCCCGATGCCATAGGTGCCAAAGGATTCCTGCAGACGCCCTTCAACACACCTTGGAGAACTATCCAGATTGCCGACGATGCCCGCAAGATCCTCGCCTCTAACCTCATCTTGAACCTCAATGAGCCTTGCAAGATCATGGATACCAGCTGGATTCACACGACAAAATATATGGGCGTATGGTGGGAGATGATTTCCGGCAAGGGCGACTGGGCTTACACCAAGCAGTATCCCTCAGTGAAACTCGGTCAGACCGACTATAACAAAGCCCGTCCCTCAGGACGCCACTCTGCAAATAACGCTAATGTGCGCCGCTATATCGACTTTGCAGCCGAACATGGTTTCGACGCCGTGTTGGTTGAGGGCTGGAACATCGGATGGGAAGACTGGAGCGGCAACTCGAAAGAGGTGGTGTTCGACTTCGTAACCCCATACCCAGACTTCGACATCAAGGCACTCAACGAGTATGCCCATTCGAAAGGCATTCGCCTCATCATGCACCACGAGACATCTTCGTCAGTAATGAACTACGAAAAGCATATGGATGAAGCCTACAAACTGATGAACAAATATGGTTACGACGCCGTGAAAAGTGGCTATGTAGGCGACATCATCCCACGCGGCGAACATCATTATAGCCAGTTGGAAATTAACCACTACCAGCATGCCATTGAGCGCGCAGCCGACTTCCACGTAATGGTAAACGCCCATGAAGCCGTACGTCCAACGGGACTCTGCCGCACATGGCCAAACCTGATTGGTAATGAGAGTGCACGTGGAACTGAATATCAGGCCTTCGGAGGAACGAAACTCGGTCATACAGCCATTCTGCCCTTCACCCGTCTACAAGGAGGTCCGATGGACTACACACCAGGTATCTTCGAGATGGATGTAACCAGCGGTTCACACTGCAATTCCACCATTTGCGGACAGCTCGCCCTCTATGTCACCATGTATAGTCCGCTACAGATGGCTGCCGACTTCCCCGAGAACTACCAGAAGCATATGGATGCCTTCCAGTTCATCAAAGATGTAGCTACTGATTGGGACGAAAGCATATACCTCGAGGCTGAGCCCATGGAGTACATCACTGCAGCTCGTCGTGCCAAGGGTACTGGTAACTGGTTCGTAGGCTGCGTTGCTGGTGAGCAGGCACACACATCGAACCTGAAATTCAACTTCCTCGATGCTGGTAAGAAGTATATCGCCACTGTCTATGCAGATAAGAAGGATGCCAACTACAAGACCAATCCTCAAGCATATGTCATCAAGAAAGGTGTTGTAACAGCTAAGTCAGCACTACGTTTGACAGCTGTTCCCGGTGGCGGCTACGCCATCAGCATCACTGAGGCAACTCCGAACGACTTGAAAGGTCTTAAGAACCTCCCCTCTGTAGTACAGTAATTAAGTCATCAGACATAAAATAAGGGAGCAGTATAGCAATGTGTATACTGCTCCCTATTTAATTGTAATGATCGTGCTATGATAGTTTACCGTTCAGCTCTCGCTGCTTCGAGCAGAGTGCTGTAGTCGGACGTGGCATGACAGACGGGATTCATAACACTGCCAATGATTCTGCCTTGAATGATATCACTGTTCCAATGATATCGAGCAATGGTTCTTGACACGGCAAAATCGTTGGCAGCCCTCATGATCAGATCGGCTTTCTGTGGATAGAGTTCTATCATGGTCATTGCGGCTGACCATATTCCTGCAGCATGACCACTGGGATAGGAGTTTGCATACAACAAGTCCTTGGCCATGTCCTCATACTGCTCTGGCGACTGCACATCAGCATTCGTCCATTTGCCATTCTCATCATAGTAGCATACCTCTATATCGCCTACATCATACGATGTCTTATGACCATCGTTATCCTCAATGACAAAACTCGTCAGCACATTATATCTGTCGTCAGTGTACGACTTGCGCAATCCCTGCTGCGCCTCAGAACAACCCGGTCTTAATCTGCCATATTCATAATGACCAAGGGAGGCTGTCGCATGTTGAAGTATGCCTCTTGCCGTGTTGCCTGCCTTTTGCAGAAGCAGAATAAGTCCGGCAATCTTGCCTTCTGGACTGATGGTCTCGCCTATGGTTGAAGCTCCGAACACAGCATTGAAGCTATACTTACCGCCAACATTCTTCTTATCTGCTCCGAAGATATGGTGAACATCATTATCTTCGTCAGCAATAGCCTGTACAGCTCGCTGGTCAGGCAAGTTGAACTTGCTGATAATGTTGTTATAGATTTCCATATCAACCTTCAAACAGCCATTGGGGGCTTTCTCATCGGCAATTTCTGGATTTATCCTATTACGATCAGCAAACTGAGGTGCATAAGGGCCGGGCGCACTCGCCATAAACTTGCGGAGCTCTACGTAGAAAGCATCGTCGGTAACATGGTCGCGCGACTCTTCCTTGAGCGTCTCTGCCAGTGTCTTCTGATACTTGCTGCCACCGACCTCAGCCCTCATGGCTTCGATATCAGGTTTCTCTGTGCTGTGCATAGCTGCATAGATGGCACTTGCCACAAGGCGCGCCACATTAGGATCAGAATTGAAGCTATAGCCATAAATATTACTATCCATGGTAAAGTCGCCAGCCTCATATCCTGTCTGGTATAACAGATTGCGCTTGGACGGATTGATTTCCGACAACTGCATGGCAGTGAGCCACCCAATCATCGTCTTATAGACATCAATCTTGTCGGCTTGCTTGTCTGTATAGTAGTTATATGCTGTCGGAAAATTCTCTTCCTTATAAAGCAGAGGCAATCCGCAACTACTTTTCCCCTTCGACTGAGCAATAGCCTCTTCTGCCAACTCAAGCAGATATGTATAGGTTTTGCTGTCCTTATGTACATTGACGATACCATCGAAACTGTTGTGAAGCACTTCATCAAGGAGTTCGTCGGCATTTACAACCAGTTCTTCTTCATTATTATTGCCATTGTTATTATTACTATCCTTGTCGCATGACACAAAGATGAAAGGCAATACAAACAAAAGTATTTTTTTCATATATACAATTCTTTACACCACAATCCCCCTTATTTAGGAAATTGCGTGGGCAAAATTAATGTTTTTATTTTAATTCAGCAACAAATAACAATTTTTTTCTTCAATTCTACACGGATATTGCTGAATATTCCGAATTAATACTTAACTTTGCCACCATGATAATGGACATTGAGCATTTCTATAAAGAGAGAGGTGAAGGGTTTCCTTTGATTCTTCTTCACGGGAATGGAGAGAACTGCGATTATTTCCAAGGGCAGATAGATGAGTTTGCCAAATCATATCATGTGTATGCAATAGACACCAGAGGGCACGGTCAAACGCCAAGAGGAGATAAACCTTTTACCATTCGGCAATTCGCAGAAGACCTGCTGGGATTTATGGACAAGCACCAGATTGAGAAAGCACATCTGCTCGGATTCTCTGATGGTGGCAATATCGCCATGGTATTTGCCATACAACATCCCGACCGTATCAGCCGACTGATACTCAATGGTGCCAATCTGAATACTAACGGAGTAAAGAGAAGCATACAAATCCCCATTGAGATAGGATATAGAATTGCCAGAATGTTCGCCCTTTGGCGCCGTTCTGCAAAACTAAAAGCCGAATTATTAGGGCTGATGGTGAATGATCCGAACATACCGTCTCAGGAACTGAAAGGAATACAAGCCAGGACATTGGTCATTGCGGGCACTAACGACATGATAAAAGATGAGCACACAAGACTGATAGCAGAAAACATTCCTGACGCCACGCTGGTAATTCTTAAAGGCAGTCATTTCATTGCAAACCAACATCCTCAGGAATTCAACCAAGCAGTTATGAAATTCTTACAAGATTAGCATTCCATAGAAACAAAAAAAGCCGCTGAGAGGTCAGCGGCTTTAATTTATCCATATCTTCTTCCGGATCTTACTGTTTCAAAGCATCAGCAATAATCTGAGCCATCTTATCGGCACCTTGACCGTTAGGATGAATACCATCTGTCATCATCAGCTTCTCACCACCTTCAAACAGCGTGTGCAGGTCGATGACATTCAGTCCATACTTTTTGGCAACTTCCTGCTGAACAGGAATCACGCCATTAACAATGATAGAGTCGTTGATGTCCCAGGTAGTCTTCTCAGCCTTGATGGGTGTACAGAGGAATATCTGAGGCTTTGCAGGAGCTGTGGCTGCTTTCTTACCTTTCTTCTTGGCAGGTTGCAACAGGTCTGGACGTAAGGTAGTAATCATTTGTTCCAAATCCTGACGGAACTCAGCACCAAACAGCCAGTTACGACCTTTCGAATCATTGGTTCCCAACTTTATCACTACGATATCAGGCTTAAAGGCAAGCGCATCTTTCCATGCCAACTCATTCATATAGGGATAATCACCCTTATTCAGCATAGTACGGGCACTCACACCGAAATTCTTCACCCAGTAGTCGTTACCCAGTTTCTTCTGCAACAAAGCGGGATATCCGTATGCCGTAGCCATATCGAGACCATGGCCGTCGGTAATGCTGTTACCAATACAAGCCACACGGACAGCATCCTCCTTCGGGGCCTGATGAGCTTTCAGCCAATTACCGATATCCGTCAGCAACTGGTCGTGATATTTGAACCAAGGTCCAAAGCCGAAACCATGATCGCCTGTAGGATATACATACATGGCGCAATCGTTACCAGCCAGGCGCATTGCCTTATAATACTCCAAACCATTGGTAACAAACGGTACCAGACGGTCATCACTAGCTGAGATAATCAATGCTGGAGGGGTCAGATGCCGACGTACTGCGTTCATGGTAGAGAAATCACGTACTAACGCGGGATCTTTCAAGCCCTCCTCACCCAAGAAATTGATGCACGACCACTTATGGCTCACCTTCTGATCCATAGAAATAACCGGATAGAACAGAATTGAGAAGTTCGGACGAGCATCGAAGTCGGCATGCGTAGAGACAACAGAAGCCAGATGTCCGCCAGCCGAGAAGCCCATGATACCTACATCATTTGGATTAACACCCCACACCTTGGCTGAGTCACGAACAGTGCGGATACCATTCATCACATCGCTCATAGGCTTCATGCGATCGCCCTCCGGCAAACGATAGTTCACTACGAAATAGGCAATACCTTGTTTGTTGAGCCAATCCGATGCCATCGTGCCCTCATGGGTGTTTGAAAGTACCGAATAGCCGCCACCAGGCACACCTACTATAGCTTTGCCACAAGATGTCTCAGGCAAGAAACACACCATCTGCGCCTTTCCGTCTTCTGTCAGGTCGAGCGTAAACTTCCTTGCTGTCTGGGCTTGAACCATCACAGCCGAGAGCAGCATACCAATAACAAAAAATTTCTTCATGTTGGTAAGTTGATAATAATTTAAGTTTTTATTTTATTAAGAATGTTCCTATCTCTTTTTCTATCACCTCATCATATTTATAGATGTCTGGCAACAGTTCCACCTTACCCGTGGCAGGGTTCGGATAGGCTGTGAAATATACAATATATACAGGCACTTTCGGACTCACATCCAGATACTTGACAAGTCTGATGGGCTCGCCGGCATGAGCACTCAGATAAGTCCTACCCTGCTCTGTCTCTGGTCTGAGATCCATCGACAGCCTCAACTTGTCTTTCGTCCACTCGTCAAGCTCAGGCAACAGGAAACATGCCATATCAAATGGCTTCTGTATTCTTACACAACCATGCGACAGCGTTCGTTTGTCGCGCTGGAATGCACCACGATTATTTGTATCGTGAAGATACACAGAGAAGTTATTGGGGAAACGGAACACAATCCTTCCAAGCGAGTTGCCTGCGCCCCCTTTCTGCACCACTCTCACATTGCCCGACAATAGTCTTTCCTTACTCACGTTAGCAGCATTCAGCGTATCATTCGACTCACGTTCAACAATCGAGTATTTATTACGGGCGAAATACGCCGAGTCGCCGCTATGATGAGCCACGTCGGTCTTGATAATATTGAAAGGTATCACCCATTCGGGGTTCACCTGTATATGACTAATGGCACTATGCAGCAATGGTGTCTTCGTAGCAAATGCGCCACAACATATCTTCATATCAAGAACCGAATCGCCACCAACAGCCCACAAATGCTGCGCTGCAATATTTACTAACACACATTTCTCCAGCCTCTCAGGGTGTTTCATCTGCCAGCGGCATCGTTCCATGTTGATGGCTATCTTCTTGCGCTCAAGCTTGTCTGTTGTCTTTGCCAACTGATTCTTCAACGCCTGATAGACATAATTATCGGTCTGCGAAGCCTTCAGGTATGCCATACGTTCACCAGTGGTCAGTTTCTGCCGTGCCTCAGTATCATCAGCAGCCTTCACTTCGTAATCAAACAGCCTGGCAAAGCCTTCACCCCCCACCTTGTTATCCAGTCGGTTCAACACTTTATCTGGTTGCATGAATCCATACCTCAATCCCATTGTATAGCTAACATATGCCTGGGTCAGATGATTGTCGAGCCGTTTTAAGACCTCGTTGATGCTCTGTCCTATTGAATCGAATGCCAGCGTCTTCACGATAGCCATATCCTCAGCTATCTGGGGCACGAAGAAAGCTGTAGTATCAAGTCCGTTCTGAGGCAGTTCGCGGCGCAGGAATATCAACATCGAGTCGGCCTCATCTACCATACCCATACGGGTGAACCATGTTCCCTGCAGATCGCTATCCAAACTATCTACATAGGTACCAAAGGCCGATTTATCCGCCTCAGACAACTGCCTGTTTCCATCACCACAGGAGGCCACAAACAAGCCACTCAAGAGCACCACACCCCATCTCCGTTTCATGCTCTCATTAATTTAGTTTTTATTCTTCCATCAACTTGCGATAACGGGCACGCTTAGGCTCTTCAAGTCCAAGACGCTGAGCCTTATTACTCTCATAATCGCTGTAGTTTCCTTCAAAGTAGAATACTTTTCCTTCACCCTCAAAGGCCAGTATATGTGTACAGATACGATCCAAGAACCAACGGTCATGACTGATTACGACAGCGCAGCCAGCAAAGGCCTCAAGACCTTCCTCTAAAGCCCGTAACGTATTGACGTCAATATCGTTAGTCGGCTCATCTAAAAGCAGAACATTACCCTCTTGTTTTAGCGCAATAGCCAGATGCAGACGGTTACGTTCACCACCAGAGAGTACGCCGCACTTTTTTTCCTGATCGGCTCCGCTGAAGTTGAAGCGCGACAGGTAGGCACGTACATTCACATCTTTGCCACCCATGCGGATGCTCTCGTTTCCTCCGCTTACCACCTCATAAACCGACTTGTTCGGATCGATATCCTTGTGCTGTTGGTCTACGTATGACAACTTCACCGTCTCGCCCACATCGAAGGTTCCCGCATCAGCTTTGTCTAAACCCATTATCAGTCGGAACAATGTTGTCTTACCAGCACCATTAGGACCTATCACACCCACAATTCCATTAGGAGGTAATACGAAATTCAAATCCTTGAACAGTTCTTTTTCAGGAAACGACTTCGCTACATGTTCTGCAACAATCACCTTATTACCCAAACGTGGACCATTGGGTATGAAAATCTCCAGCTTTTCTTCTTTTTGTTTCTGCTCCTCATTCAACATCTTATCGTATGAGTTCAAACGAGCCTTACCCTTAGCCTGACGGGCTTTCGGAGCCATACGCACCCACTCCAGCTCACGCTCCAGCGTCTTACGGCGTTTAGATGCCTGCTTCTCCTCCTGAGCCAATCGCTGACTCTTTTGTTCCAACCAACTTGAGTAGTTGCCTTTCCAGGGAATACCCTCGCCACGATCCAACTCTAAAATCCATTCAGCTACATCATCGAGGAAATAGCGGTCGTGAGTTACGGCAATCACTGTTCCTTCATATTGCTGCAAATGCTGCTCCAGCCAGTCTATGCTCTCAGCGTCAAGATGGTTGGTAGGCTCGTCGAGCAGCAGCACGTCGGGTTTCTGCAACAACAGACGGCATAAGGCCACACGACGGCGTTCACCACCTGAGAGCGTCTTCACGCTCCAATCACCTGGCGGACAGTTCAGAGCGGCCATCGCACGGTCCAACTTTGAGTCCATATTCCAAGCATCGGTAGCATCAATAATATCCTGAAGTTCAGCCTGACGCTGCATCAGCTTATCCATTTTGTCGGCATCCTCGTAATACTCTGGTAATCCGAACTTTACGTTTATCTCGTCATATTCGGCTAATGCGTCGTACACGTGCTGAACACCTTCCATCACGTTCTCCTTCACAGTCTTCTCCTCGTTCAGAGGCGGATCCTGTGGCAGATAGCCCACCGAGTAGCCGGGACTCCACACCACCTGTCCCTGAAACTTATCGTCAAGTCCGGCTATAATCTTCATCAGCGTAGACTTACCAGCACCATTCAATCCGATGATACCGATTTTCGCGCCATAGAAAAAACTCAGGTAGATGTTCTTTAATACTTGTTTCTGATTCTGCTGGATGGTCTTGCTAACGCCGACCATCGAGAAGATTACTTTCTTATCATCAACTGTTGCCATTCAATAATAGTTGTTTTTGTTTATATCAATGTAAATGCCACATCCATCATGTGGGTAAATGTGGTCTGTCGCTCCTCAGCCGTAGTTGCCTCACCCGTCAATATATGGTCTGAAATAGTGCAGATTCCAAGCGCCCTATTGCCCGAACGGGCTGCATTCATATAGAGGGCAGCAATCTCCATCTCTACGGCCAGCACACCCATATTCATCCATTTTTCATTCTGCGGATTTTCGCCATAAAAGTTATCTGAGGAGAACACGTTCCCAACCTTATAGTTATAGCCAAAGCGCTCACAGGCCTCTGCGGCGTCTCTCACCAGTTCGAACGTAGCTATCGGTGCATATAACCCGGGCAGTCCATACTGGTTCACATAGTTCGAGTTGGTACAAGCACCCATGGCAATAGCTATGTCGCCTATATGCAAATCATAAGAGATAGAACCTGCAGAACCGACACGAATAATGGTCTTCACACCGTAAAAATTGTAGAGTTCGTAGGTATAGATGCCAATAGAGGGCATACCCATACCATGCCCCATCACGCTCACACGCTTGCCCTTATATGTGCCTGTATATCCCAACATGCCCCTGACATGGTTAAACTCCACAGGAGCGTCGAGATATCTCTCTGCCATGAACTTGGCTCTTAGCGGATCGCCAGCCATAATTACCGTTTCGGCTATCTCGCCGAACTTAGCCCCTATATGGGGAGTTGGTGTTGTTGCCATCTTCTTTTATTGGTTTGGGGGTATTCGGGGCAAAGTTACGTTTTTTTTTGCTAATTGGGGCTGTTTTTGCCATAAAATCTTTGTTAGCCCAATTATTTTACCTATTTTTGCACCATTATATATATCAAACATTAGAATAATTATGGTTAAGCACATCATTCTCTGGACACTCAATCCAGAACTTTCTGAAGAAGAAAAAGCCAGTGTTAAGGCTGGCATCAAGGCTGGTCTCGAAGGGCTCGTAGGTAAGGTTCCCGGTCTGCTCGACGTCAAAGTTCATATTGATGGCCGTTTGGCCTCATCAAATGCCGACGTGATGCTTGACAGCACCCTCGAATCACCAGAAGCCTTGAAGGGCTACGCTGTTCATCCCGACCACGTGGCTGTGGCCAACAACAAAGTTCGCCCTTACACTGTTCAGCGTGCCTGTCTGGATTTTGAAATTTAAAACAAATCCCCGCCAATTGGCGGGGATTATTCTTTGATTTAAAGTTCCTGATACTTGTGGCGCATTCTACAGCCGAACCATATAGAGGCCGTAGTTCCTTTATCTGGTTCTGATATGATCGACATCTCTCCACCCAACGCCTCAACAATTGACTTACAGATAGAAAGTCCAAGTTCGTTAGTACGATTCGACAAAGTGAGCGAATCCTCATTCTGCAACACAGAATACGAGCCATCAAGGACTTCCTTAGGCATACACTCACCCGTATCTGTAATAATGACTCTGAGTCCCCTACGCTCATACCCGTAATTAAGGGTTATGCAACCTTTCTTGGTACGATGGGCGGCATTATTCAGCAGGTTCATCATCAACTGATGCATCAAGTTGGTATCAAGCCTGGCCTTACAATGAGGCGACAGATCCGACCTTACAAGCACACTCACCCCCGAATTCACCACATGCAGCGCCTCTCTACGATACGACGCCATCAACTCTGCCAAATTCACCTCTATCATAGTGAATGAAAGCACACTGCTTTCAAAGTTCGACAGTTCAAGCAATTGCGAAATAAAATAAAACAGCTGCTGACCATTTTCATTGATATGCGTAGCAACCTCTTTTATTTCTTCGCGATTCATATCGCCCTGCTTATCCATCAGTATCACGTCGCTAAAGCCTATAATGGCATTCAGAGGTGTACGCAAAGCATGACTCACATTAGCCAGGAAAACCGACTTAATGCGCTCACTTGTCTGAGCTCGTTTAATCTCACGACGTAATTTCTTTACGTAGAAATGACGTACTATCAAAAAAGATACTCCCAAAAGCACAAATAGTGCTATCACGATAATAAGTTTGCAGTCCATAGTTAATCAATATTGGCTGCAAAGATAGTAAAAAAATGAAAAAAACAAGAATGATATAGATAAATAAACAAAAAATCCCCACCAACAGGCAGGGATTCTTTATCTAAACGTATTATACTTACTTCTTGTTGATAGCAAGATCAATAGCTACTGCTACAGATACGGTAGCACCTACCATTGGGTTGTTACCCATGCCAAGGAAGCCCATCATCTCTACGTGAGCAGGAACAGAAGAAGAACCTGCGAACTGAGCGTCTGAGTGCATACGACCCAGCGTATCAGTCATACCGTAAGAAGCAGGACCGGCAGCCATGTTATCTGGGTGCAGAGTACGACCAGTACCACCACCAGAAGCCACTGAGAAGTAAGGCTTACCAGCGAGTACGCGCTCCTTCTTGTAAGTACCAGCTACGGGGTGCTGGAAACGTGTTGGGTTGGTAGAGTTACCAGTGATTGATACGTCTACGTTCTCCTTCCACAGGATAGCTACACCCTCACGTACGTCGTCAGCGCCATAGCACTTAACCTTCAGACGGCTGGGGTTGTTGCCATAAGGAACCTCCTTAACAACGTTCAGATCACCAGTGAAGTAATCGAACTTAGTCTGTACGTATGTGAAACCGTTGATACGGCTGATGATCTGGGCAGCGTCCTTACCAAGACCGTTCAGAATAACGCGGAGAGGCTTCTGACGAACCTTGTTAGCCATCTCAGCAATCTTGATAGCACCCTCGGCAGCAGCGAAGCTCTCGTGACCAGCCAGGAATGCGAAGCACTCAGTCTCCTCGCG
>Ga0265298_10001826_pt1 | contig 31007 bp, 48 predicted proteins | sample AusTroGonzalo_MG_3_FD_193486 | JGI IMG/M metagenome (GOLD analysis project Ga0265298, IMG submission 193486) | Bovine rumen microbial communities from tropical cattle in Woodstock, Queensland, Australia - Gonzalo_01 | ecosystem: Host-associated > Mammals > Digestive system > Stomach > Rumen ... | reverse complement strand
TGCTTCGGCATTTTTGACGACGGTTCTTGGAAATATGGGTTTCAAGAAGATATGGCTGAATACGGCAACCAGATTGACTTTTATACCGAAGAAGAAATGAAAGATAGGGTTGTTGAATTGGAGGACGGAAAATGAAAGCAGACATACTTATCGGGAAAAAGTGGTCTATCGACACTAGCAAAGACTACAAGAAATGGCCGTGGAGCTTCATCAAAAAAAGAAGAATGAAGTATCTCACGAAGAAACTACCAAAGATAACCAAGAAACAAATGGCTATGGAGCGAGAGCTTGCTGATTGGTTTCAGATTGAGAATTACGAGGAGCGCCATAGATGACAATTAAAATCTCAGGCGGCGGTCTTATCACAATTCAGATCGTGCTAATTATCTTAAAACTTACTAACGTTATCGACTGGAGCTGGTGGTTGGTGCTATTACCGGTATTGATACCAGTTGGCATAGTTGTATTGGTATGTTTGACAGTTATGGTAGCTTTAATTTTTGGAGAAAAAGAATGAGAAAAACTATTATAACTATTATCTTCGCAGTATGGCAGTTATTTTTAGCGGTTAGTTCGTTTATTATAACGCAGTCTGTATGGTGGTTTTGGTGTGCTATCTGCTTCGTTATAACGGTTGCTATCGCTGGTATATGGGAGATAAGACGAGCTGAAAAAGACGAGGCTGAAAAGTACCGTAAAGAGCAGATAAAAAAACTGCAGGAAGCGTTTGTGCGAGATATAGAAAATAAAGCATTTAGTGACAAGAAAGGGCATAAATGAAACTACGAAATAAGAAAACTGGGGAGATAGCAGAAGTTAAAGCTGTTAAATTCTATTGCAATGGTGAAAGTGGACAAAGATACGAATGGAGCCAACGAAAATATAGTGGTGGAATTACACTCGCCGAACTCAACGAAGAATGGGAAGATTACAAAGAACCAAAAGGGTTTTGGTATATAGATTACAACGGGACTATCTGTGATGTAAATGAAGATCCCGTTTCTCCGATATTTATGTTGAAAGAAATTGGCAACTACTTTGAAAGTGAAATGGAAGCCGAGAAAGCAGTAGAAAAACTCAAGGCTTGGAAAAGGCTGAAAGATAATGGGTTTGAGTTTGAAAGTTGGTTTGGGGGGTCTAAAGATATATCGTTCTGGCTTGATACAGAGATAGATGAAGATATCGCAAAAGACCTAGACCTTTTGTTTGGAGGTGAAGAATGAGCTATCGAATCGAACAAGAAGAAACACTTGAAGACCTTGAGGCGAATGTGAACAGCTTAGTCACGAATCACGGTTTTAAGTGTCGTGGTGGCGTATTTTACGATAATAAAACTAATATGTATTGTCAAGCATTAGAAGATTAGGAGGTGAAGAATAATGGACGAAGCAGACGAAATTAAATTACAAAATATAGAACTAGAGAATATGAAACTTCAGTCTGAAAACGCTTTTTTGCTAGGTAAAATCGAGGTATATGAAAATTTTTTAGCGAGAAAAGGTCTTCTAAATGATACAGATAAGACTCGAATAAATATTCTTGGAGGCGAACTATGACAGAATCAGAACTCCAGACAATGGTAGCCGACTATCTCGTTCTAAACTACCCAGACGTTCAGTTTCACTCGGACTTCGGTAGTGGTTGCAAGCTCACAAAAGGTCAAGCGATCAAGCAGATGAGGCAAAATGGTGGCCGTAAGGGTTGGCCTGATATGTTTATCGCAGAACCGAAATGGGATATGCGATATGTCAGAACATTCTCTGGTCTGTTTCTAGAGCTTAAGAAGGAAGGCGAGAAACTACTTGCAGGCCCAAGAGCAAAAAATAGGTTCTTATCTATCGACGGCAAAGAGTATAAGACCGAACACCTCAAAGAGCAGGCTGACGTGATTTATAAACTCAACGAAAAATGGTATAAAGCGTATTTCGCCATAGGCTTCGAGCAAGCAAAACAGATTATAGACGATTATTTAGGAGGAAAATAAATGATTAAGGTGTTGGAATTATTTGGAGGCCTCAAAATAAAAGTATCTGATAGTGGTAGTATCCATACACTAGACCATAACTATACTAGAAAAAATGGTAGAGCAGATAATAGAAAAGGCAAAAAACTTAGGCCTTCTATGGATAAGTATGGGTACTATAGAGTTGTGTTATCGCACGAAGGTATTCGCAAAACATACCAAGTACATAGGTTGGTTGCGATGGCATTTATACCGAACCCTTATGATAAAGAAACTGTGAACCATATAGATGGCGATAAAACAAACAATAATGTATCAAATCTTGAGTGGGCAAGCCAAAAAGAAAACCAATCGCACAAGTGGAACACAGGCTTAGCGAATTATAAAAGAGATAGTTTAGGGAGGTTTATCTAATGGAAAAATTAAAGGTATTGGAGCTTTTTTCTGGCATTGGTGCTTGCTCTAAAGCCTTAGAGCGACTCGGAATCGAACACGAGATTGTAGATAGTGTTGAAATCGACAAGTATGCAGTCAAAAGCTTCAATGCTATTCACGGAACGAACTTCGAGCCACAAGACATCAAAGAATGGGATAAGGATATAGAAGTCGACCTTATTATGCACGGCTCGCCTTGTCAGGACTTCTCTGTCGCTGGCAAAGGTGCTGGTGGAGATAAAGATTCAGGTACTCGCTCTAGCCTTATGTATGAAACGCTCCGAATCGTAGAGAAATTGAAGCCAAAGTATGTGATATGGGAAAATGTCAAAAACCTACTGTCGAAGAAGCATATTCACAACTTCGAGGCATACCAAGAGGCTATGAGAAATCTAGGCTATGTCAACTACTATCAAGTTCTGAACGCAAAAGACTACGGTGTACCACAGAACAGAGAGAGAGTCTTTACTGTGAGTATAAGAAACGATATATGGGATAAAACATACAATAGTTTCGGCGACCTATTCGAGTTCCCAGAGCCATTCCCTCTAGAAAAGAAACTCAAGGATATTCTAGATACTGATGTTGACGAGAAATACTACTTATCCGAAGAACAGACAGATAGATTAAGGCATAGTTCGTTCAACTCGCAAAGAGCGAGAGAAAATGCACTCGATTCTGTTGCTCCAACTTTATGTGCTAGAGATTACAAAGATCCACAATGTGTGAGGTTGGGCGGACTCTATGACAAGGACGGCAAGACACATCAAGCTGGCTCGATCTACGAAGTGGGGGGGGTAGCTCCGACATTAAGCACAATGCAAGGTGGCAATCTCGAACCTATGATTGTGGCTTCAAGAGGGAGAAATGTTATGGGAACAGATAAAACCGAGCAACATTTAGAGCCGAATACGAGCGGCACAACAAACACTATCACAAGTGTAGCAAAAGATAATTATGTCGCAGAACCAGTCGGGGGGGGGTATAGCCGTGAAAACTGCTAACAAGAAGGGATACGATATGGCAAAAGACGGAGATAGAATTGACTTAGCTTATCCAAACTCGACTACTCGCAGAGGTAGAGTCGGACACGAAGTATCGAAGACTCTTGCTTGCTCTGACACTATGGGAACTATTCAAAACTATCGTATCAGAAAACTTACTCCGAAGGAATGCTGGCGACTTATGGGATTTGACGATGAAGACTTCGAAAAGGCAGAGAAAGTGAACTCAAATAGCCAACTCTACAAGCAGGCTGGGAATAGTATTGTAGTGAACGTTCTTGAAGGAATACTAAGGAACTTATTATGCAAGACGACGAAATAAAGATATTTACCCACGAAGACCTTTTTGGTGTCGATAGAGTTGAATTTGTTACGCAAGATAGGTATATCGAGGAAGAATATGAAAAAATAACACCAGCAGAGCTTGCAATACTCGTCCAGAATCTAAAGGAAGAAGGACATAAAGTCGGCGTGCAAACAAGCTGGTTCGGAGATGATGATTTTGAACCATATGGCCCAGATATAGAAATTATAGAAATTAAGAAAGGTGGAAAGAATGGGAAACGTAAATAATCTGACACCATTTACAAGCGACCAAAGCCGTGAGAAAGCCGTTGAAAATGGCAGAAAAGGTGGTATAGCTAGTGGAGTGGCAAAAAGAGCAAAAAAGACCTTCCGTGAGCTTATGGAAGAATATGGTGGAATGCCGGACGAGAACGATCCAAGACTCACAAACGACCAAGCGGTTATGATTAACCAGTACAAGCTAGCAAAGAGTGATAAGCCTGGTAGTACAAAGGCCGCAGAGTTTGTACGAGATACAAAAGGCGAGGCTCCAGCAAAGAACGAATTGACCTTAAATGCAAATATCGAGAGTATAACTATTAACTTTGGGAAGGCAAAAAATGAGAGTAAGTAACCTATCAGATATAGATATGTCAGACGAGCAAGTTAAGGCTCTTATCGAAGCTAAAAAACACGGAGATAGAATCAGGGAGTTTATCCAAGCAGAAGTCAAGCGACAAATTACCGAGCGGGTGTTTGACACTCTGAAAGACCAAATAGACCGGGACATTCGTATATTTCATCTTATGAGCCAAGTAGATTCTATGGAGAAGTCCATCAAAGACACAAATAAGAAAATCACTATGATTCGCAACCAGATTAGGAAAGAGAAAGGTAGAAAACCACTATGACCTGTATCTCTGGCAAGAAGGAATACCCTACCTTCTGGGCGGCGAACAGAGAGAATCAGAAGAAGGTGCGAGAACATTGTGTAGAAATGGACGTGTATAAGTGCAAGTTTTGCAACCAATGGCACTTAACAGGCCATAACCGCACAAGAGAGAAACAATTAAGGAGGTTAAATAAATGGAAGTAAAAGCACTAATGGACTTCCTAGACATAAAAACAGGCACTATGCGAAAGTATGGCGAGAAATTCGAGTGTACTTTTGATAGATATAACGAAATGTTATGCAACGGTATCAAGGTTGAACCAACCCGCATAGACTACCGGGGCAAGAAGAAAAAGACTGGGCCAAAGGTTATTATTTACCAGAAACTTCTGTATGTTATCGGTGGAATAGAAACTTGGGACAATAACCTCGCTAGATCGTTTGAAGATAGGAACATAGTGTTCGTATTCTCTCAAGCAGACAAGACACAGATGGTGGAGTTGAGCCGATATGCTACCGTTATACTAGACGACTCGAACCGACAATACGAATGTGACGTACTTATTAACGCTAACTATGATGGTAGCGATATTTTACTTCCAAGAGTTAAAGCCAAGAAGGTATATCAGGCGATTCATAGCGACTTCAACGCTCTTAAAAAGGTCAACGGCTGGACTAACTTTAGACTAGACATAAACCCTCACACAGACGCTATCTTCTCGGCCTCTGAAACAGCACAGAAGGGCTTGAAAGAGGGTTTCGGCTACGATTCAGTAGTTGTACCAAATATCCTAGCAAAAGCTGACACAGAGCGCCCTATGGTCTTTATTTCCCTTACCCGAGCCAGCGAAGAAAAAGGTATCGGTCGTGTTATCCAGATGGCACGAGAGTTCAAGCGAAAAGGCTACAAGTTCATCTGGCTGTTATGTTCTACTCTGAACGCTGGCGATAGTGAAGCCAACAAAAGATATGTAGAGGCTATCCGTGGTATTCCCGAGTTTATTATCGTTCAACCACAGCTCTACACTAGGGAGCTTCTGAAGTTCTCTGATTATCTAGTCCAGTGTAGCGACACAGAGGCATACTGCTACTCTATTCGTGAAGCTTTACAACAAAGAGTTCCGGTTATCGCTACCAAGTTCACGGAAGCTACAAAGATTATCAAGGACGGCGAGAACGGTTATCTTCTCGACTTTGACCTATCTAACCTAAATGTAGACAAGATATTCAAGCAAGTTCCAAAGGTCGCAGGCTACGAAGAAAAAGTAAACCCTATATGGGAGAAGGTACTAAATGGAAAACTATAGAGTTTCTATCGTTATCACACTATACAACCGCTTAGAAATGTGTACGCGGCTATTGTTTAAGCTCGAGGAACAAATCGAGAAGAAGAAGGCTAAAGATATAGTCCAAGTTATCGTAGTGAACGACGGATCAACCGAAGAACAAGAGTGGCTTAAACCTGTGGAAAGCTTATGCGCCGAGTTCGGCTTTGATTACCACTACCAAGAGAACGCTGGTGAAGCTGCTGCTCGAAATGCTGGCAAAAACCTCTCAAAAGGGCTTTATTTTACCTATGTTGACTGCGATGACGATATTACTCCAGAATACTTAGCAAATGTGCTAGAAGGCACTAATTACGACTGGGATGCTGTCGCTTATAAATGGATTTACAAAGATACTGGTGTTGAGTGCGACTGGCACGATAAACCACTCGTAAACTGGAATGTTTGGTCTTGGATCTATAAGACGTCAGAGTTCCAACGCTACGAATTCGATATTAAGCGCATTATCGCTTCAGACTACTTCTGGCTTGAGGACGCGTTCAAGAATAGACCAAATCTCAAGTTGTGCTACGCAGACGATAAGAGAACGATTATCTACAACTCTAATAACCCAAACAACTTAACAAATAGGTTTAGCCGAGGCGAGGTTCAGGCTAACAGAGAGGAGAAATAATGGAAGTAGAAGTCAACTTCCCTGAGGCTTATGAGGAAGCGGTAAAACATATCATCGCTAGGGATAGGCGCTATATTGTCGAGGAGTCAGGTCGTGCAGGTGGTAAGACTAAGAATATCGCACAGGCGCTTATTTTGGTGGCTATGCAAGACAGACTTCGTATCTGCCCTGCTCGTGAGTATGAGAATACTACGACCGAATCAGTTAAACAGGCGCTAGTGTCTGTTATCCAAGAAAAAGAGTTGCCGGGCTGGACTATCCAAGATAAGAAGCTCAAGTTCGCTAATGGCTCGGAGATATTCTTCAAAGGCTTAAGAACTAGCGAGAATAAAGGTGCTATCGACGCACAAAGAATCAAGGGTTTGGAAGATGTCGATATTGTATGGATAGAAGAAGCACAGACCGTATCTGCTGAGATGTTAGACGTTCTTATCCCTACCATTCGTAAAGAAAAGTCTATGATTATCTTCTCGGCTAACCGTTTGTCTATACACGATCCATACAGAAAAAGAATCGTAGAACCTCTTATCGGCGAGAATAACCTACCAGATGCAAAACCGTTTGACGATGGTCGTACTTTTATTCAGCATATTAACTCTACGGATATTGAAGACTACCTGCCAAAAGAGGTTATAGAAGAACGCGAGGCGTATAGAGTCTTAAACCCTGATATGTACCGCCACGTTTGGGAAGGCGAGCCACTATCCGAACAAACAGGTGGTATCTTCTCTAGCCAACTATCCGAAGCAAGGTTGCAGAGCAGAATCGGCGACTATCCATACCGCTCAGACAAGGTTGTCTATGCAGCATTCGACTTAGGCGTGTCAGATTCAACCGCTATCTGGCTCTATCAGGTTATCGAAGGTTCGGTACACTTTATCAAGTATATTGAGGACTTCGGACGCACTATATCGAGCTATTTTATGGACTTAAAAGACCTCAACTACCGTTATGGCGAAATCTACCTACCACACGATGCAGAAGCTCGCTCGAACCGTGCTACAAGCCCAGACCAAATCGAAGCTACTACACTTCGTGAAGACCTAGAGAAAATGTATCCAGAGTTTAGATTCAAGGTATTACCACCAAACAGAGGCTATAAAGCGATTGATATGGCTCGTGGTAACTTCTCGACCTACTACTTCGACCAGAAGGGTTGTGAACTCGGTCTTCAGAGGCTTAGTGGTTATCACTACGAATACTCAGTAAAGAATAAAATCTGGAGTCAGACTCCAAAGCACGACGAAAACTCACACGGTGCTGATGCGTTCCAGTATGCAGTTATGAGTATCGAAGATATACGCGGCCAAACTAACACATTTGAAGCTGGCTTTAAGTTCAAAACTTTTGTACCAAAAGAGTTTAGTAATTATCAAAATTAAGGAAATATGTTATAATGGTGGTAATTGGCGATGCGTTTGGCAAAACATTGGCAGACGCAAATTATACAACTAAAAAATCGCAATCTGGAAAACTCCAGAAATACTTGAAATGGTTCAACAATTCTTGGGACTACGCTAAAGAAAACTACCACCAAAGGTGGGAACGCAACTGGAAACTCTATAACAACCGCAGAACAAAGGTAACTCATCCGGGCAAGGTCGAGGCTTTTGTGCCTATGACTAATTCGATGGTTAATACGAAGGTAGCGGCCTTATTTAACCGCCCACCTGAAGTCAACTATATTCCGAACAATCACGACCAAGACGCAGACACTAAGATTCTCAACGAGGTTTATCAAGACTTCGCTCGTAAAGACAACTGGACTGGCAAAAATAAGGATATGGGTCGTCAAGGTCTTATCACAGGCAACTTCTGTGCTTACTACACTTGGATACAAGACAAGAACGGCGGATACGTCCACAAAGAGATTGTGCCTATCCGTGATATGATTATCGACCCTAATGCACGCGATCCAGAGAGCTGGCACTATGTTGGTCGTAGATTCTTTACTAAGTTAGGCGACCTCAAGGCAGAAAAGACTTACAACTTCGAGAAAGGTGCATATGTGCCACGTTATAAGAACCTCGACAAGATTGGTACTCTTAACGACGATAACGAAACAGACAAGGCAAAGAAAGAAGAAGTTATCGGCTCTATCGCTCCAAAGGATAAAGATTCAGTAGAGATTATCGAAATCTGGACACGCAAAGAAGTCGTAGTTATCGCTAACCGTACAGCTATTATCGAAGAAAAAGAGAACCCACACTATGCGATGGAGAAGTCAAAGTTCGAGATTCGCAAGAAAGAGTGGGAGCTTAATCGTATCAACACTTATGAGCTTGAGGGTATAGACATTGGCGAATTCCCTGAGGAGTTCGATCCATTAAACGCTGGCTTACTACCATTCGCTCACGACTGCGAATACAAAGACATTTCACTCCCTTATGGTACAGGCGACGTTGACATTATTGCAGACCAACAAGAGCTTCTCAATACCATTACAGAAATCTATATGGAAGCTCAACTTATTGCTGTATATCCAGAGAAAACTGTTGATCCTAAGTACGCAACCTATATCGACCAACTCGGACAAGCTCCGGGCAAGGTTTATCCACTCCCTGCTGGTGCTATGACTTGGAATAACCCTCCAGCAATTCCAACGGCACTCTTTAGCGAGAGAATGAATATCAAGGACGAAATCAGAGAGGCTTCATCTACATCTCAAATCTCGAAGGGCGTTACCGCAACAGATAACACTACTGCTACCGAGATTAAAGCTATGCTCGGGCAGAGCGACCTTCGTATTGAAGATATTGCACAAAACCTCGCAAACGGCTTCTTCTTCCAAGAGGCAAATATCGTATTCAAACTCTTACAGCTCTACGGTGGCAAAGACCTTTATGTTCGCAACATTACAGACGCTGGCGTACAGTTCGAGCAAGTAGATATGGAGAGATTCCTTGGCGAATATACTCCTATGGTAACCCTCGACGTTATGAAGAAACTCGAGGACGCAGAAAAGCGTGAGGCTTATTTGAACGCATACCAAATGCTTATCGCAGACTCTACAAACAACCTTCAGAAGATTAAAGAGTATATCTTACCTAAGGCACTCCCTGACATTAACCACGAAGAATTACAAGAGATTATCGCTCCAGAGCAACCTATGGCAGAGCAACCTATTGAAGAAGAAGTTAAGACTGATATTACTATTCCAGAAGAAATCGCACCAGAAGAACAACCGAGCTTAGAGGAGGCTTATGGAGCTTAACGAACCTTTGACATACGAAGATAAGAAAAGAATGTATAGTTTCTTTTTCGAGTCTGAGGAAGGCGAGTTATTTATTAAGTCAGTTAAAGATATGCACTCGTCAGAGCTAAATACAGCTCAGAGTGCGTATCTTAAGCTCCAATGCCCTAACGAACAGATTGTATGTGCTACACAGAGAGCAGCAGGAATTAAGAGCGTGTTAGATTTTATCGACTGTATTGAGGCCGAAGTGAAAGAAAAGAAGAAAGGAGAAGACCAGAAGTAGTCCGAGTGGGAAGAACTCTAATAGCAACCGTCAAACCAGCTTATCTAGTTATAGTAAGACATATTATATCTTAAATGAATAATAACTTAAATGCGGGAAGGCCCGCACGCATCGCCAAATGTGAGATAAGCTGGGCTGACGGAATCGAGAGATTCCGTACGCAGATATTAACAATAAGGAGAGTTCTATGGACGAACAAACTGGAACTGAGGACGTTTTATTTGATCCCTCAGACTTCGACGTACAAGAAGCCGAGCAAAGTGAAGATACAAACAGCCCAGCAGTAGAGGCAACCAACGAAGAACAAACGACTAGCGAGGACAAAGCTAGTGCAGAGTCAGAGGTTTCTACTGAAAAACAAGAAGAAACACAAACTGGCGATGCAATAGATGAGTTCTTAGCGAAAAAAGGGGTAGACCCTAGCGACCCTCAAGCTGTGAGGAAAATCGCAGAGATGTACCAAAATGTCGAAAAGGGCTTTTATCAAAAGTCGCAAGAGAAAGCTAAGTTAGAGAGAGAATTAGCTAATAGCACTCAACCTCTGATGACTTCCGACGCAGGTCAACAGGCCTTGCAAGAGTTGCGTTCTTATAAGACACAACTGGAAACCGAGAGATGGAAGAATGAAAAGCAAATCTCCCCTGAAACTGAGCAAAAGATGATTGAATGGATGAGCCAGCCTATCATCGGTCAAGACGGAAAACCGCTCCTAGGTTATGACGGAAACCCGATTGTGAGAGGCGTGCAAGTCGTCAATGGTCTTATCACTCTTGACAACGTTCTAGCTATTGTAGGTGGCAACACCAAGCCAGAAATTGAAGAAAAGCGCCAAAACCTTACAGAAGAACTCCGTAATGAAGTTCGTAAAGAAATGTCTGCACGTCAAGCTGCAAAATCAACCAAACAAGGTTCTACCGATTCGATGCAGTTCGACAAACCAGCAGAAACCGACTCATTCCTCGAAGGACTCGGGTTCTAGCTGTTTAACTATTAGACAACTTTAACAATTCTATAAGGAGTACAAACCTTTATGTCAGTTAACCTCGCTTCAAAATATGCAAGCAAGTTAGACCAACTTTTTGCTAAAGGTTCTTACACCGATCGCGCAGTTAACCAAAACTACGACTTCGACGGTGTCAAGACCATCAACGTTTATACAGTAACAACTGTTGCAACTTCAAACTATAACCGCTCAGAAACAGGCGACCGTTTCGGTGGTAACAACGAAATTCAAGATGTCGTTACCCCATACACTCTTAACAACGACAAATGTTTCAAACTTACTATCGACCGTGGTAACTACGAACAACAAGCTCTCGCTAAGAAAGCTGGTGAAGTTCTCCGTGCTGAAATGGACGAGCAAGTTATCCCAGAAATCGACGCTAACCGTATCGCAGCTGGTGCTGCTGGTGCAACTGCAGTTTCACAAGCTGTTTCTGCAGGCGACAACGTCTATGAAGACTTTATGAAAGCAAACGCTTACCTCGATGAAGCTAAAGCTCCTGTCGCTAACCGTTTCGCATTCGTTACCCCACAAATGTATGTCGCTATCAAGAGCAAAATCGTTTCAACTGTCAACGCAAATGCTTACAACGACAAACTTCTCCCTCGTGGCTTCGTAGGCGAACTCGATGGTGTCAACATTATCGTTACCCCAGCTAGCTACTTCCCAGCAAACACCAAGTGTGTTATGTGGCACAAGGACGCTCTCTTGGGTGCTAAACAAATTATGAAGACTCGCATCATCACCGATTCTGAATTGGTCGATGGTTCAGTTCTTACTGGCCGCTTCATCTACGATTCATTCGTTCTTAACGGCAAGAAGAAAGCTGTTGCTTCTATCACTTCAAGCACAATTTCGGGCTAATTAGAGTAATCTAACCCACCTAGAAACAATTAAGGCTCTCGGCTCTAACCTGAGGGCCTTTTTTGTGGTATAATATAAGTAATGGCGGTGCGTCTGGTAATAAATGGACGCTGATTATAACTTATCAACTCTTGTAGCCGACGTAAAAGACGAGCTTCAAGATGAGTCGTATGACGACAACAGAATAATTCGCTATATCAACCAAACCTATTTTGAAACTTTTGGCGAAGTTCCATATAGCTTTTTTGAGAAGACTTACGACTATCAAACGCTTGATTCTGGCGAGCTTGAAGTTCCAAACGACTTTCAAACTTTGGAGCGCTTAGTAGTCGAAAAAGACAATATGAAATGGCCGCTTAAATACGTTGCACCAAGAGAATACTATGCAGCATATAAGGGCTTGAAAGTTTATCTTTACACCGTAATCGGTAACAAGGTACACTATTATCTACCAAAAATTGACTGCAAAACTATTAACGATAACGACCCAGACAACTACTACACCTTGAAAATGCTCTATATTGCGAAGCCTACGAAACTTGAGAATGATGAAGATGTCCCTCTAATTCCTAGTGAATACGGCGAAATCCTTATTTTCGGAGCTTTAGCAAGAGCAGAGCGCCGACGTGGTAATTTCGACTATGCTCAAATCTATGACAACCAAAAGGCAGAACTTATCACAAATATGGCTATGAGGTATGGCCCACGTCAGTTTGACGGTGGCAACCGCATTCAAACCCCATTCAATATCAGAATTAACGAGGTATAAGCTATGGTACAGTCTAGGTTCACAAACATAAAGACAATACCAAAAGTATCGACCGGCAAAAGCTCGCCATCTACCACAAACTTCGCTGATGGTATTTCTACATATAAGCCAAACGATACAATGAAGAACTCCGAGCTTAGACTAGCTCAGGACGCTCGTTTTGACCGTATCGGCGAGTATAAGACGCGTAGAGGCTACAAAAGTGTCGGCACTCCGATTGGCTATGCGAGCTTGTCTTCAAACCTATCCAGCGCTACCACAGACACCGCAATAACAGAGGTTGAACCATATACATTCGCAGGCTCAAACGCTACAATTTACTCGGTTAAGCTCAAGATTAAGTCGAGCGGAGTTTCTCCGTATGCCGTACCAAGTGTCGGCTTGTATAAAGGTACTGAGCTTATTTCTGAGGCATTTATTAACCCAGACGCAATTACTTCAACATATCAGACGCTTGAGGCTGTATTTATGGACGCTCCAGCCATAACCACAGGAAATACTTACTCGATTAAGATTGGAACTCAAGAAAATAAGGCTGCAACCTACGTTATTCAGACAGTTTCGGGTGTTTTAGGCTGTACGGTTTCAAGTTGTACTGCTGGTGGTGTTTCTAACGTATTTGAGGCTAATATCGACGGCACGAAGACTATTTTATTCGTGCAGAATGGCTCGCTCTATCGGATGGCCTCAGATGGTACGAAAACGAAGATTCGCGATTTACCTGCTGGCGTAGAAAAAGTACGCTTCTACCAAGCCCAGAATATGATTCGTTATGCAGACGGCAAAGAGTCGCCACGCCTCATAGACCCAAGCAATAGCTGGAGTGATACAGCGATTACTACAACCGACCTCGAAACTGGTACAGACCTCGGTATCAAACCGTCTAACATTATGGGCGGTACTGACGCAAACATCGTCTATTTCAACGCTGATGTAAATACACAAGTTCTCTGGACTTATCCATTTACTTACAACTACAATGGTACGGTTATCTCATCATACGATAAGTTTGACCGTGATTACTACGAGCAAGTGCCAGCAATAAAGACCGGCGATCCAATTACCGCTATGTTTAACCTCGGCGGTGTTTACTATATCTTAACTCGCAGAAATAAGTACCAAATCTACTCACAAACCGCAGACCAATGGAGTCAGAGCCAATGTACCGCACAGAATGGAACATTTAGCCAAGAATCGCTCGTATGCGACCTCAACTACGCTTATTTTGCAAATGACACCGGTATTTACTGCTTTAACGGTATGGACGAGGACTCGATTACCCAGAACACTATCCAGAACGTTTATGACGCTATTCCAAATAAAGAGAAAATCACGATTGACCTCTATGATAACCGCCTTTATGTCTATTACCCGAGCACAGCAGGAGGCCCTAACGATCATTGTCTAGTGTTTAACATTAACCTCAAGAGATGGGAATCTTTTGACACTAACGGCTATGTTTCAGCAACTTCTGCACGTCAAAACAGCTCAAACCGCTTCCTCTGTGGACACTCGAAGATTGGCCTCATTATGATTAACGAAGCCAACGACAATAACTACTCAGACTTAGGTTCGGCGATTAACTTCAACCTTGAAACCGCATACGAACACTTTGGCACTACCAGCCAGCTCAAACGCATTCCTAAGTGGAGGCCTGAGTTCGCTACAACTACTAAACCTTACTCTGTAAAGTGTGGCTATGCTCTTGACTATACGGATAACGTACAATATGCGTTCTCAGTTGACCTTCAAAACCTTAGAACAGTTGTGGAAAACTATGTATGGGACGAGCCAAGCAATTATGGCATTCCAACTACTCCAACTGTTCTCTCGACCATTCCTCAGATTAACGGCGAGTTCTACCGCGTCCAGCTCCGCTATCAACATATCGCAGCTTATGAGCCGGTGGTATTTAGAAGCCACACGGTAACCGTTCAAACGCAAAGAATAAGATAGGAGGAATATGCCGAATAGATTTACACCATTAAGCTCTAAAACAAACTTGCAGGGCGTGATTAGGCGTATTAACGACAACTTTCGTCAACTTGATGCTGAAACCAACTCAAAGACTATCAAGGGAACTGGCAACAATACCGCTATGCAGTCTGGTCGCCTTCCTAACGGTCGCTATGGCGAAGTATTTTACGACGCAACTGGCACGCCTCGTATTCTTATCGGACAAGCTCCAAAAGACGGAAGACCGGGGATATGGGTTACAAAAGAAGGGTATAACGTACTGAATGAGGTAGAGTAATGGCACAAGACGCTCGCAAGTTTATGCTTACAACAGACTACCCTATCCCTATCTTGGTGTGGAAAATGGAAACTAGCCTTACTGTGCCTGTTGGACAGTATTTCAACGCTGCGCATAAGTCTGTCGCACACGGACTACCATTTACACCGTGGATAATAGGTCAATGGTCTACAAACGCTAACTTCCAGCCTGCTTACGATCTAGCGAACGATATGCCTGTATTTACAGGCACACGACCAGACCTTATGATTATTATCGGCGCAGATTCAACACATATCCGCATTTCAGCAGAACACACCGCAGAAAGCTCAAAAACGCTTTATTTTCGTATTTTCTCATTTCTCCCACCAGATTACTCGGGCGATTACGACGACACTTTAGGGGATTCCACCGCTTTCACGTTTGACTCTGAGTTTAACTATCCAAAATTATTCAAGAGTGGTACTATATCTGTTCCGCATAACACGACAAAAACCGTGTCGCACGGTTTAGGATATATTCCACAAGTGCGCGCTTGGGAAGACAAAGAAACTGGCCCACTAGATGATTATGAAACGTGGAATATATTATCTCCAGTAAACAATGGCTCATTCCAAGGCGAACTCTCGGGCGTTTCAGTCAATACGTCAACGGTAAAATTCGGAAATCCGAATGGAAGCGACACAACATTCCGATATATGATATTTGGAGATGAAGTATGAAACTTGATAGGTTTATCTTAAACTCAGACTATACCGCAGCTAAACAGAAGGGCAGATATACTTTGTCACTCTCTGTACCATCAAAATATATCTCCGATGGCTCGGTTTCTTTTATATACACTTCGACCATTACAGTACCACAGGGAGCTTATTTTGAGAATGTGAATATCACTAGCAGCCTAGACAACGAAAACTACTCTGGAAACAATGTCGGTTTTTCGTATGACTACTCAAACAAAAGCTGGTCTGCGTACTTGTCTGTATATCAGTCCACCCCTACACAGTACACTTTCGCGTGTACTCTGAATGGGTACAATGCGACCACTACGGCATTCACAGCAAATGCAGTTGTCAATCTCTCTATTTCTCCATTCTAAAATGTGTTATAATAAAGGTAATGGCGATGCGATAGGAAAACTATCGTGGCAAAAACTCTTGAGCAATATACTGCCGAGGTACGAAAAGCGTCCGAGGGTTCTCGAAATGCACTCCAGAACCAGATCGACGCAATCGCAGGCAATCTTGAGCAGACTCAGAAACAAATCAACGAGAATTACGCAAACCAACAGAACCAATTAAACTCTCAACGAGATCAAGCGGCTTCTAGGGCTTCTATGCAAGCTGCCGCAACAGGTGGAGCTTTCGGTGGTGCTGCAAATATCGCAAACCGCAGATATTATGAACAGACATTCGTTCCAGCCCAGACACAGCTCAACACTAACCAAAGCCAAGCTCTTGAAAACGCACAATCTCAGGCAAACTCAAACCGCCTCTCTCTTGAATCGCAACTTGCTGCGCTTTACGACCAAGACACTAAGCTCGGCTTACAACGCTACTATGATGAGCTTGAACGTGAGCGTCAGGACAAGCTCGCAAGACAACAACTCGCAGCGCAGAATAGTATTAGCAAATATCTCAATAGTGCTACTACACAACAGCAGAAATATAATGCGAATAATGATGCTTCTGGTGGCTTACAGTTCTATAATACTAAAACTGGCAATGCTGTTAAATTTGGTACTGCCTACTTTGGCAATGGCGGTGCAAGCGGAAATGGCAACATTCTCAACGCAATCGCTAACAACTTTGGAACTGATACTAACGAATATCAGAGATTGTCTGAAATTCTTAAATATAACGGCAATAAGAAGCTCACTAATGCCTCTGGCAAAACTTACAACTACAGCTACTTGTCTAAGAGTGATGCTGACTTACTTAACAGACTTGGTTTGAGATTAGGCTAGGAGGTTTGGTATATGTTTAATCAAGAAGCAATCGAAAGAGCAAGACAAATAAGACTTGCAAACGCCCGACAGCAAGCACAACAAGAGTATGAAGCTCAAAAAGCTCAACTAGACCAAAAGTACAACGGTGGCGGTCTTGGTGGCTTTCTCGGCAATATCGTAGGTGGTATCGGCAAAGGTATCGGCGATGTCGGATATGCTCTCGGTGGTATGTTCGGTACAGCAGGTGCGAGCGTGAAAGATTTACTAGAGGGCAAAGCTGGAACTGGCGAAAACCAGCTAGCCTTTAAGCGTGCTTATTATAATGCAAAAGATGACAAAGATGCCGCTCTTAAAGCTGCTGGCAACTCACTTAACGCTGCTACAACACTCGCAACTACGGTCGTTCCCGGTATGGCTGGTGGTACTGCTACTAAACTCGGTACTAGCGCACTAGCAAACTCCGCAGCTGGTGCTATCGGTGGTATCGCTGATGAGTTCGCTCAACAAGGTGCAAACGCTTCGCTTGAATCTGCGGCGAACAGAGCTATCTCTGGTGCGGCTGCTGGTCTTGCAACTGGTGGTCTTAACCGCAAAATCGGAAACGCTACTTCAAATCTCGGCTCTAAGTTACTTAACAATAAGCTCGCAACTTCAGCTCTCGGACGTGGCGCACTATCTGGCGCAGTTGGTGGCGCAACTGGCGCTGGTACTTCGGCTGCTCTTGGTGGTGGCGACGTAGCCCAAGCAGCACTTCAAGGGGGATTAACTGGTGCTGTGTCTGGTGGTACTCAAGCAGGTATTATGAACGTTGCAAATAATGTGCTTAATAGAATTGGAAACCGCAACACGGCAACCCCAACTACGGAAACGACCACACAGAGTGAAGCTGACAAACTCGGACTCCCAGATTATACAAAGCCTCGTGACTATCAAGGGAACGAAATTAAGATTGAAAAGAAAAATGTCGTTCAGAAACTTGGCGATAGCTTATCTAAAACTGGCGAGCGCATCGAAAATGCCGACCTTTACAACTCGCTCTATTCAAAGACAGCAGCGCAAGTCACTAAGAATGATACCGTGAACAAACTTCGCAAGCTTGGATACACCCCAGAAAACTATGGCGAAGCTGCAAAAATTTCAACAACAACGAATAAATTTGTAGACGACATCGTTAAGAATAGTGGCGCTACTATCGTTGACAACGATCTAGTCGATAGAATCGCGCAACCATCTTCAGAGAATACAATCGCTACTCCAGCGTATCAAAAAGTGTATGACGAGCAGATTAAGCAAGTATTCAACACTATTGAGAACGGGGATATTCCGGGCAAATATAATGCTTCAGACCTATTGAAAGCATCAAGGCAAATCAACAAGGTCGCAAATAAATACCTCAAGAAAGCTACTTCGGTCAACGGTGGCGACCTAGCCACAGACGCAGGCGCACTCGCAGATGCACTTATGGACGTTAAGTATGAGCTTAGAAATTTGGCGACAAAATCGGTTGACGGTTTTGGCGATAATTACACCAAGAATCAGCTCTCGCAAAGACTTAAAAACCTTGGTGCTACCGATGCGGCCATTGCGGATATGATGGAAGCTAAGAATATCGGGGAGTTCATTGCTAAGACGGCAAAGTATGAAGACGCAAGACAGATGAACTACGAGATGAAGTCAAATGAACTCCGCAGAAATGCAATATCTGGTAGTAAAACAAATGCCAATCTGTTAAATAGGCTATCTCAAGACTCAGGCGCAGGGGAGCTAATATCCGTAGCCACAAGACCAGTCGGAAAGTTGATTGGTAAAGGCGCTAGAATGGCCGGAAACGCTATATCCACAGCTGGATCTGCACTCGGAGATTTAACAACTACGACAACGCCGATTGACACGAATACACAGCTTCTCATTAACAACCTTATCGGACGTACGCAAGGCCAAAAAACAGCTAGCGATATGATTCAAAACGCACGCAAAGCCGAAGATTACCAAAATCTCGACAATAACTACGCTGCAATTCAAAATGAAGCCCAACTGGCTCAACAGCAACCAGTGTCAATTCAGCGACAGAACACTAGCCAGCTAGACAATATCGCAAATGCGATGAACGCAGCTCTATCAGCAGGCGACATTTCAGCATACAATCAGCTCGCAAGCCTCTACCAAACTGCCTACAAAATTTATGAGGCGCAAAACCCACAAACTGCCACAAGCAACATATCAACTGCTGAAAAGAACCAACTCGCTAAACTCCAATCTGCTGGAACAGCTCTAGACGAGCTTGAAGCACTCTACACTAAAGCAGGTGGCGGACAAGGTGTTATCGGCGGTAATATCGCTAACTTTCTCGGTGGTCTTGGTCTTAACTCAGACGTGAATACTTACAACCAGCTCGCCCAAGGTCTTATCAACCAAATCGGCGCAGCTATCGGCAAGACAGACTCGCTCAACACAGAAGGCGAAGTTCAAAGAGCCTTGAGCCTAGTGCCGAAGATTACGGACGATAACCAAACGGCTATGAATAAGCTCGCAACGCTCCGTAGCTTACTCCAAACAAACACGGGAACATACAACCAACTCTACGGAATGTAGAAAAAAAGAACCCCTCGCAAGAGGGGTATTCTTTTTGTTATACTGGCTGATAGTTATCAGTACCGATTTTGTCTATAATTTCTTGGTGTGTAACGTGGTACTTTTCAGCGCATTCTTGACGTTTTTCACGGCGGCGCTGGCTGATGGCATTATAGTCTGGCATCTCGCTGTTCCACATAGAACTGAATTTTGTAGCAGAAGCGTCAAACGTTCTCGCGCAGTCTGCGGCCATTTCAATATCTTTTTTGTGATGTTCTTCGCTAATGTTCTTAATAATGAAGAACGCCCCCACTCCAATACCAGCTACCACTACAAGAGTGGTAACGACTAAGACAATTTTCTTTGACATATATGCCCTTTCGTTTAGAATTAACCACAGTATAACACATTTTGTGATATAATATAAGTATATCGGCGATGCGTAGGACACAACGAATGTTCTATAATCGCAATTCTTACGGGGGAAAAGGCAAAAAGAGGGGGTGTAGATAATGGGTAAATGGGTTCAAGATAAAGCCTTTACCCTCTCAAAGATGGGTACAAGCAAGAACTTCTGTCTTAGGAATGTACGCCAAGCATACGGCATCGGCGCTAAGTACGCAAACGCTAAGCAAGCGATGAATGAAAACAAGACAAAAGGTACACTCCACGCTCTCTCTACAATGCCTACCAATGTATCCGTTCCAGTCTATACCTCAAGTGGTATCTTCGGACACGTCGAGGTATGTAGCAAGGGCGTTTATTATTCAGACGGCAAACGAACTACAAAACCGGACAACAAATATATGTGGGGAGAATGGTTGAACGGTGTCCGCGTAGTCCACTACCAAAATGACACTAAGCCTACCATCAAGGTTGGCGATACTGTTATTGTCAACGGACAGGGTACTGGCAACTCAAAAGGTGGCGGTGGCAAGACTAAGAGTTTTGCTAATCGCAAAATGAAAGTTATTTCGATCCAGAATGGTCGCTATGGCTGTAACCAATACAATAAATCTGGTGCTATCACAGGCTGGTGGACGGCTGGACAAATAAAGAAAGGATAATTATGTTACCAGAAAAAGTATATGAAGCACTCCGCTGGATTATCGCTATCGTGTTGCCAGCAATCTCAGTTTTAATCGTATCATTAAACACTATCTGGGGCTTAGGTTGGCCGGCAGAACAAGTCGGTCTTACATTGGACGCAATCGCCCTATTTCTAGGCGCTGTGTTTGGTATCAGTAAAATTCAGAACGACAGAAAGAAGTAAAATGTCAGTATCTTCGCAATATCTTGGAAATGGCTCGCTAGTACAACTCTTTTCTGATATTTGTGAAAAACCAGAGGTATTTTCTCAATCCTTGTCCTCTGCTCCGACAGCTTCACGCTGGTCGATGACAAAACAAAAAAGAGTGTTAAACAGCCAACCGCTCAGAGCGAGGGGTGGTTGGTTTATGGGGGGTCTATGGAAAGTATAACAATGGGAGATATTTACAATGTTTTGGGTTTGGCTGCTGGCATACTTAGTAGCGGCGCTGTTATTGCTCGCTTTTCTATCAAGCATCTCGGAAAAATAATTCGCAAGGAGCTTGAACCAATCGAGAAGAAAATTGACGATAACACTAAGCAAATACACCAAGTGGACATAGACAACACTAAGAACTACCTTCAACAAACCATCTCGGCTATTAACGAAGGCACTAAGTTGGATATGGCTGCTAGAGAGAGATTTTACGAAAACTACGACCACTACACTAATGAACTGCACCTTAACTCTTGGGTTCACAAAGAGGTCGAAAGACTAGAAAAAGAAGGCAAGCTCTAGTGTAGTGGTGGTGGGTTTCGCACATTACGAAAGGTGGTGGTCTTAGTGAAATACTTTTTTACTATTCCAACAGCGCTCCCCGATACAGAGAGTAGAGCGTTATATGCTAAATTAAAGCCATTTGGTACAAATCTTACTATTCTTGAATCAAAGTCATATATTTACGGACACGTCGATATGAAAGCTGACGTAGATGAAATTGAGCGTATCATATCAGAGGCAGGTTATTCAGTAGAAAGGGGGTAGCAAAATGAAAAGGACTATCTATTGGGTACGATTCAGGGAGAACTGCGACATAAACGCTATCGACGACATTTGCTTCGAGTTCTCAGAGGCGACACTTTGGTACGAGGACAACGAAGCGAGATTTTATGGCACAAGCGAGCGCCTTCAGGAGTTCATTCGTGCATTAGCCACAGTAGGCGAAGAAGTAACTATTAAATAACCCACCACCACACGAGCCGACGGATATAGTCGGCTCATCTTTTTTGTGTTATAATAAAACTAATTGGCGATGTGATAGGAAACTATCGTGGAAATCGAGATTCTCAAGGGGGAAGGTAAAGACAAAAAGAGTGAAAAAGAATACAAAAAGATTGAGTCCGTCCGTTGTATTAAGGAACTCGCTCGCGATCTAGCAGAAGTTCAAGAAACAGGCTACCGCTTACTCGCAGAAGGCGACCTCTCAGACGGAGAAAAAGACAAACTTATCGACATTATGGCTGCTGCAAAAGGCGGTATGCGCCTTACTGATAAACTTCTTGCAGATAAATCAGACGTTGACAAGGCTACACATAAGAAAATCGACAAAAAAGCCGACTCTTTCTTAGCTGGCCTTGACCTCGAAGAAGATAAAACCGAGGAGGAATAGACCTATGGCAAATCCTCTAAAGTTCTATCGCAAAAACACCTGTACCATCATTCTTGAAGTGTGCGACTACACTTTTCACGATGGCGACACTATCTATTTCACAGTTAAGACAGCTCCAGACTCAGACCAGACCGACTCAGACGCGCTCATCAAAGAGAGCTGGATTTATGGCACAGACGTTGAAGCTAATGACAACGGCTCACTCAACCTTATCATTCCAGCAAATAAGACAGACATAGCATACGGCGATTACTTCTACGATATTAAACTTGTAACGGACTCGCAAAGCCCAGCGGCCGAGAACACCCTTGCTGTCGGCACATTCACTATTATGGACGTTGCGACATTGAGGGCATAACCTATGGGACTTATTCAGAATAAAGTTAAAGTATCACAACCAGTATCACACATTATTATCGAGCAAGCCGGTGGTCTTAAAGGCGAAACTGGTGCGCCGGGTGTGCCGGGACAAGCTGCAACCGTTAGTGTTGGCACTACTACCACTTTACCAGCAGGCTCAGACGCTACTGTTGAGAATGTGGGCAGTCCGCAAGACGCCATTCTCAACTTTGGTATCCCTCAAGGCATACAAGGCCCAGCCGGTGTAGATGGGCAGAGTGCAACTATCTCTGTTGGTACAACTACTACCTTGCCAGCAGGAAGTTCAGCAACCGTTTCTAACACAGGCACAGCAAGCGCAGCTATCTTCAACTTTGGTATCCCTAAAGGCGATAAAGGGGATAAAGGGGATACAGGTTCAGGGCTTACTCTTTCAGGCACAGTTGCAACCTACGCAGAACTTCCAAACAACCTCACACCAGCAGATGCCGGCAAGGCATACTTAGTCGAAGCAGACGGCAAGCTCTATGTTTGGAGTGGAACAGCATTCCCAGCCGATGGCGCAGGCACACAGTTTGAGGGCCCAGAAGGCCCAGAAGGTCCAGCAGGATATAGCCCAACCGCAACCGTGACAAAGATTGACAACACCGCTACTATTTCTATCACAGATAAGAATGGGACAACCACCGCACAAATCTCTGATGGTTCGTATGCGGCAGTTGACGATACCTTATCCTTAAGTTCAACTAACCCGGTGCAAAACAAGGTTGTGACCGCTGCATTGAATAACAAGCAAGATACATTAGAACAGGGCGACATTACAAGCGACCTCTTAGCAGATTATTCTATCTCATCTAACTATCTTACAGGTCAAGGTACTGACTTCACACTACACCAGACAATTTCAGGGACTACTTTCACGGAAGTTGAAGCTGATGGCGATACAAGCCAAACGACTTTAACAGGCAAGAACCTATTTGGAGTTGCTGACTATACAACTAACTGGGGCGGTGGTTCTTCAAGCTGTACGAATAATGAGATAACAATTAGTGGTACACCAACAGCAAACTATATTGGTATTGTCCCAAATAATACTGCCTTAAGTACCACTATCCCAGCAGGAACATACACGCTAAGATTAAACAAAACACTACCATTTACAATTTATGTGAATCTAGTACAGACAGACAACACTACAAAATGGTTCACGATTACACCGAATGCTACTTCATACACAAATACGCTAACCGCACCTGCAACAAAGGTAGTGTCTTGGTCTGATATGACAGGTATTTCAGGTCAGACATATAATATCACAGGCTTGCAAATACAATTCGAGGCTGGTTCAACAGCAAGCTCATTCGAGCAGTATTGTGGCGGAGTTCCAAGCCCTAACCCAGACTATCCACAGTTTGTGAATACCGCAACAGGCTTACAAACAATAGAGGTAGTAAAAGACAACCTATATAATGCAGACGACGCTCAAGGTTATAAGTGGCTGGACGCATCAACAGGACAAATTTCAAACAGCAACGACCCTAACGTAGTGTCTGGGTATATTTCTACAACCGTTGGAACAACATACTATATTTCTGGAACAGACCAGTTCAAAATCAGAGCTTTTGGGTATTCAGATACTACTTCAGATAAAGCTATCACATATATAAATTATGGCGAAACAACTCGTTCATTCACGGCTACTTATCCTTATCTGCGTTTTGCTATTGGTGGTGGAGATGCAGTATCAAAAATTAGCAGTTTTGGGGTATATGCAAGTGATGATTACCAAAAATATACTATCAACTTAGGTAAGAACCTCTGCGATGGTGTTAATACTAATTACTGGGTTGGTGCTACTACAAATATGACTTATGGCCGCTCAACTGGTAATACTGGACTTATATTACCTGTCGATAGCAATACAAACTACACTATTTCAACAACAGAAACGCAAGCGAGGTATCGTTTAGGGCTTGGAGATGAGGCTCTAGAATTGAATGGTAGCTCAACCATCTATGATAAGGTATTAAAAGATGGGACTTCAGATAGTGTTGCGCTGAACTCTGGTAGCCATAAATGTATAGTCATAAATGCAACAGACCTTACAAAAATTCAAATCGAGCGAGGTTCGACCGCAACTGCTTACTCTGAATACTTCACGCCTATCGAACTCTGTAAGATTGGTACATATCAGGACTATATCTACAAGAGTGGAGATGACTGGTATATTCACAAAGAAACAACAAAAAGAACACTCAATGGCTCTGAAAACTGGACACTTATTAGCGGTAGTGACTTCTATTATCCAAGTGGTCTGGGGAGTGGTTATTCGGACAATGAAACAAATGCCATCGCAGATAAACTAAGAGGCTTGCCAGGAAGTAGCTTATCAGGCACGAACTATATAACTCTTATAGAAAATGGAAACTTAAGAATTAACTATTCTGGAATTACAACGGTATCTGCACTCCAGACTGCGCTATCGTCAAATAATATCACTTGCTATCTTGCACTTGCAACCCCTACCGACACGAAAATTACAAATGCAACACTTATTAGCGAGCTTAATGCCTTACTAAGTGCAAATGTGTATGCAGATGAAACCGAAGTGTCAGTTTCAAGCAACGACTTAAAGCTTTACCTCAAAGTAAAAGCTCAAGGCAACAGCAAGCTCGCCTATGGTGCGGTTATTACCCCAACTATTGCAGATGGTGCTGTCACGGTAGCAAAAATTTCAGACCTTCAAGCATTAGCAGACGCACTTCGACCATATCTAAGTTAGTGAGGTTTTATGGACTCAAACGTAGTAAATAACTTTGTAAAAGTATCACAAACACACACACACGTAGTGATAAAGAGCGCTGGCGGTCTTCGCGGAGTCGAAGGCCCAGCCGGTGCTGGTCTAGAAATAAGTGGCTCGGTAGATACATATGCAGACCTTCCGTGGCAATTAACTACCTATGATGCTGGCAAGGCTTATTTCGTGCAATCTAATGGGCTTCTATATGTATGGAGTGGCACGAGATGGCCTGCTGAAGAAGATGGTAGCTCGTTTCAAGGCCCACGCGGCATACAAGGCCCTCAAGGCGATCCCGGCAAAGATTCTTTTGTGCCAGATGAGGCAACCTTTAAGGCTCAGGTGCTAGATATTGTATATCCTATCGGCTCAATATATATGAGTGTCAACAGCGCATCTCCTCAAACATTCTTAGGGGGCACTTGGGAAAGAATACAAGACAAGTTCATCTTATCTGCTGGCTCATCATACCAAGCAGGAAGTAGTGGCGGCTCGGCATCTATCGACCTATCTCACAGCCACACCGTGAACGCTCACAACCACTCACTCCCAGCAAACACAGGATCACATACGCTAACTGTTGATGAAATTCCAAGCCATCAACATTGGGTATATAACTACAACGCAAATGGTGCAGATACAGATTACTACCCTGTGAACTTTAATGCTACTAAGAAAGGCTATTCTGGCAACGTTCTAACTAACTCGGTTGGTGGTGGTGCAGGCCATACACACACCATAGGCGGTAATACAGGCGACAAAAGCCCAAACACCGATTCTAAGCTATCAAGCACACAGTCTATTCTTCCACCATACCTCGCTGTGTATGTTTGGAAGCGTACTGCTTAGACTATCGTTGACAATATCGACAATGTTTGATACAATCTAAGTATCAACTAGCAATTTCAGACTCCGTATAGCTGCCGAAAGGTGGCTGGAGTCTTTTGTTTATACAGAAGACAAACAATGAGTTCAAGCAAGTTTCGTACGATTGTGGAAAACTCTACATAAAACAAACTACTCGAATGGTTAAAACCGTGCGAAGCCATTTTGAGCATTAAAATTTGGAGGTAATTTATGGGGAACAACAGACACTCAATGAAATCAATGAAATTCAATGAAAAGTTTCTTAAAAGAAACTTCAATGAATCATTGAATAAGGGTACAAATACATTAGAGGTTAAAGAACGAGATTATATGATTCAAACTGCTATGCGAAGGCTAAAAATCTCAGCACAATGGCACGATGCAGTTGCAAAAGGAGCTTGCTACTTAGATGGAGTTAGGTTCTGGGAATTAGTGGATATAGCCTCATCTAAGAATAGCCCTGCTAGATACTTTGTAGCCTGTTGCTGCAAGGAAACAGCTCATCTATCATAGCTTTCATACGTTCTATCAGTTTCCCCTACCAATATCATTTAAGCGGTGGGGGAGTTTTGTTTATGAAGATTAGTCAAGCATATTTAAGGTACATCTCGGAATACCTTGAAATTAAGGGGGTTGATATGAACCAAATAACGCACTATAAGGCCTCTGCTCGGCTCTGGACGGAAATAGTAGGGGATAAACCACTAAACCGCCTCACAATGGCTGATATTGCGAAATACACGCAAGGTTTGAAGACATATGGAAGGCGTAGAGGGTTAAACACTATCGCATATTACATAAAAGAGCTTCGTGTAGTGCTTAGATACTGGCGCTTACGAGGAGAAGAAACAATAGACTCGGAAATTATACCTATTCCAAAGCGAGAGCCGAACACACCGAGCTTTTTAGATAAAGATTCTGTTAATCTAATGATTCGTACAGCCAAACGTGTGCGTACCAAGTTCGTTATATCTCTACTCTATTCGTCTGGCCTCAGAGTGTCTGAGCTTAGGCAATTAAATAGAGATTCAATTAAAGACCGGCAGTTCACAGTTATAGGAAAGGGCAAGAAAGAGCGTATAGGCTTCATAGACGCGCGTACAGAACGTTTTATGATAAAATACCTATCCTCACGCAAAGATAGCTCTGAAGCGCTCCTAGTGACCTCAGACGGGCATAGGGCGAGCGTGTCAACTATCCAGCTCATAGTTAAGAACGCTGCGAAGCGTGCTGGCATTAAAAAAAGAGTCAGCCCGCACACCTTGCGCCACTCATTCGCCACTAACTTCATCTCGAACAACGGAAATATCAGACATTTAGCGCTACTTATGGGGCATAACTCGATACAGACTACGGCCATATATACCCACATAGTAGATAACGATCTAAGACGTGAATACCTAGCCCACCATACCTGTTAGGATCAAAAAACCACAGGGGAGCAAACGGTAGAACCGAACCCTGTGGATAACTGTATTATACCATACCAAAAATCTTTTGTAAAACTATTGACGAAAATGCTTATGAGTGATATACTTAAGTTAAGAAATCGCAAATTAAAAGAGCAAATAGATTTACGATAAGAATCTAAAAAAATAGAGGCAGAACCTCCGTAATACCATGGATGCGCTCTACCGACTGAGCTATCGCGGCAATAGACAAATTATAGCATAGCCAAGACTATTTAGCAAGATTCCTATCAGGGAATCTTTTTTGACAATACGGTTTCTACGGGGTCTGAAACTGCTAGTTGATCTCGGCATTTGGCTAGTAAACCACCAATTGCACTCTAACAATTCAAAACAACAAAACAATAAGATTCGTGGTGCTATGCGGGTCTAGCATAGCGTTTTTCAATCATACAAATCAGGATTTTGTGAGTTCAATATGTTCATCGTTAGACTTTACACGTTAGCTAGAGTCGCACTTAAGTTGAGTAATTTGTGCTTCGTACGACATCCGTTAAAGACTTAGCACGATTAACCATTTTTGCTAGACCTACACAGCATCACGAAAAGAAAAGGAGAAAAGAAATGAAGATTATTAAATTTTTAGCATTGGCTGAACTCGTATGTATGTACGAGATCGCTTTATCAGATAACGGAATAGTTAAGGCAATTAGCTGGGTTCTATTCGCTGGTTTGACTTTAGCAATTTATGCAAGGTTGGAGAAAATCTATGGCTCTAATCAGTAAGACTAACAAAGAATACTACATTAAACGAATGGTAAGACACTTCAAAGGTACGCTTACCGAGGAAGAACTAAGAAAAAATATCGAAGGCGACCCAAGCATTTTGGAAGACTTCGCAGAATACTTAGCAAACGGAGGGTTCACAAGTTATGTCTAAAATTGGCACAGCGGTTCTAGAACAACTAGAAACCGAAGAAATCACGATAGAAGAATTAACAGAGAAAGGTTTTAACTATGAAGACAGTAAATATCAAAGGTAAAGAATACGTCGAGGTAAATGAAAGAGTTAAATACTTCCGAACCTCGAAAGAATACGAGGGCTGGTCGATAGAAACCAAGCTCCTCAAGTTTAGCGAGGGGGTGTGCGTAGTAAAAGCAACCATATTAAATGCCGAAGGCCGCAAGATGGCCGAGGGTTTAGCCTACGAGCGAGAAGACAGCACGTTTATTAACAAAACAAGTTATCTTGAGAACTGCGAAACCAGCGCCGTAGGACGTGCGCTCGGCTTTCTCGGAATTGGAATTGACACAAGTATCGCCAGCTCAGATGAAGTAGTCAACGCGATTAACAACCAAGAACCCAAATCGGACTCGAACAAAGTAGACTTCGATGAATACCGAGAGAAAGTTTCAAAAATGGATGTCGACCAACTTCGCAGAGAATATGTGAACGTGTCGATGAGTAGATACTCAGACAAGCAGAAAGAATATCTTAAGAAGATTCTAACTCAAGCTCAGGAGTCGTTGAAATGACCGACCAAGAAACGTTAGTCAAGCTGCTCAACAAAATCGGCAACGAAGTTGAGAACGAGATTATGGAATACGACCTCACAGACGAAGAATTACAGCTCGTAGAAACAGCGATCGTGAGTATGAAACAAAGAGTATTCGAGAAACTTAAAAACAAGGTTTAGAAGATAGTTGGTGCTGGCTAATGGTGCGAGCCAGTCAAACGGAAGGCAAGTCGAGGCCAACTAATCTTCATTCAGGGGTTTCATTCTCCAAATTGCGAAACCCCCTCCAAATTTACTAGATTGCCGGCAGGCGAAAGCCGAAACAAACTGCGTAGGCTGGCAATCCTAGCGAGTAGTCGAGGGCGATCATAAGACTCCCCACTTGATAGCCATCTCTGTAGGTTTCGACTACTCACTAGGTGGCTGAATGCAATAACCCCATTCAACCACTATCCACACTCTACGGTGACTCTGGTGCGTTTGCTATTCACCAGAGCCAGACGAGCGGAGATTAAGAAACAGCCCACCCTTCTCAAATCTCCGTTCATCTGGGCGCTCGAAGGTATGTTGAGAGGCCTTCGAGAGTTCATAAAAGGAGGTAAAACGGTATGAATAAAAAAACTAAACAACTCAAACCATTCGAGTACGAGGAAGACGACTTTACGCCGGGCTTCGTATTCGCGGTGGCCTTAACCATAGCGGGAATGATCGCGGTGGCTATATTATTCGCAATGGTCGTAGCGAGCGGAATTGTATTCGTAGGTAGCCAAATAAATTAACGACTAAGACTTATAGGAGGTGCAATATGAAGATTAACACTAGGCAACTAAGAACACGAATCTTAAATATGTATAAGTTCGACAAGCGAGTTGCAGAAGATGATAAATACCTTATCTCGAAGATATGGGAAGAAGACGGCTGGACTCCAACCAAAGGGGTATATGCGAATCTTATTAACGTCACAAGCCCAGAATCTATCCGACGTACGAGAGCAAAACTTGTACAAGAAGGTCTTATGGAAGTATCAGCCAAAACCACAGAGGCTAGATACCAAGATTACAAACAAGTTATGTGGAACTTATAAGGAGAAAAGGAATGAGGACAACGAATAGATGGTGGAGCAGATACGGCGACCGTTTCATCTCGCTACCATCAACCATTGAACAATTAGGTTTAGATTACGAATTAACGGAGGTAAAGTAATGGCTGGAACAAAAGCAGGCGGCCTCAAGGCTGCTGCAACTAACAAAGCAAAACACGGAGCAGATTTCTACAAAAGAATCGGAGCAGAAGGTGGCAAGAACGGACACACAGGCGGTTTCGCTGCAAACCCAACTCTCGCAGCTTTAGCAGGGGCTAAGGGTGGACGCAAGAGTAAAAGAGGCCCATCGACTAAACCATACAAGAAGCGTACGCCAAAGAAAAAGGTAGAAGAAAAAACCGGCTTCACGGGCTTTATTAAGAAGATGTTAAGAGGATAATATGTTTAGAAAAAAACACCAATACGTTGATCCAGTTGAGCAAACATTCAACATTATGATTAAGCTCATCAAGGACTTACCGAGAGCAGACTATAACCGCTTGAAGAAGGCTATGGACTTAGGCTGGCAAAGTTATCAGACAGTCCGCAACGTGAAGACAGATGACGAGCGAGAGAACTCTGACATAGACGACTCAGACAGGATATTAACAAAGGAGAGTGAAAAATGATGAAAATGTTTATTGGTTTCGCAGTAATTCTAATCTTGATGATTTGGGTATGCTGCAGGGTAGGAAAGGACAAAGAATGAAATATAGAATAGGACAAAGAATAAGATTACTTTACCAACCTGGTTCAGAATTCGGCGACGAAGGCGAAATAGTTTGCTTCGGCATTTTTGACGACGGTTCTTGGAAATATGGGTTTCAAGAAGATATGGCTGAATACGGCAACCAGATTGACTTTTATACCGAAGAAGAAATGAAAGATAGGGT